>ENA-ORLW01002268-ORLW01002268.1-human-gut-metagenome-genome-assembly--contig:-NODE-2268-length-17851-cov-20.178463_pt1 | contig 17851 bp, 15 predicted proteins | sample MGYA00243017_ERZ508829 | MGnify/ENA primary metagenome ERZ508829 (study PRJEB26277, sample SAMN04329776) | human gut metagenome | biome: human-associated habitat | host: Homo sapiens | place: USA...
AGCAAGCAGAAGTGACAAATTGCCACCCAACGCTCGACCTTGAATTCGATTAACATTTTTTAAGAGACACTAGTGACCTGAATGCTATTTTTGAAATCTATACGGACGTGATTCGAATGCCTCGCAATCAACTCGCATCCGACTCAAAATATCTCCCGAAAAATTAAAATTAACATCATATGCGTAGACTCCCAATTTATTTCCTCGTCGACGTATCTGAATCAATGGTTGGAACACCAATTGAGCAGGTACAAGAAGGTATGCGCACGATTATTCAGAATCTTCGTGTGGATCCATACGCCCTCGAAACGGTTTTCGTTTCCATCATTGCTTTTGCCGGCAAAGCGAAAGTCCTGTCGCCACTAACTGAGCTATACAAGTTCTATCCGCCGACATTCCCGATTGGCGGTGGCACATCACTTGGAGCCGGATTAGAGGCTCTTATGGACGATATGGATTCTTCAATCCAAAAAACAACACTTGAACAAAAAGGTGACTGGAAGCCAATAATCTTCCTATTCACAGACGGCAATCCAACCGACAATTATCAGGCTGCGTTCCGTCGTTGGAATGAGAATTACCGGAAGCATTGCAGCCTCATCGCTGTTTCGCTCGGCGACAATGTCAATGTGCTTACTCTTGCACAGATAACAAACGACATTCTGCTTCTTAAGGAAACCGACCCCGAGTCGTTCAGCAAATTCTTCAAGTGGGTGACCGCATCTATCAAGACTACAAGCATGTCGGTAAGTGAACAAAACACCGACGAAGTCAAGTTGGCACCCACCACTGGCATCAACCTCGAAAAAGTTGATCCTAAAGAACATGCTGGAACTGTCGATGAGAACTTTGTAGTTCTACATGGTCGCTGCCAGACTACTAAGAACGATTACCTCATCAAATATGCCCGTCGTGTTGAGCCTATACCCGGACTTGAAATGTTCAACGGTGTTGACTTCAAACTCGTTGGTGCATATCCCATTGACAAGGAATCCTATGCCGCACTCTCTTCTGGGAATAAGATTAAGATTAACACCATGGAACTTGTAGGAGTACCTACATGCCCTTGCTGCGGCAATCAACATGGTGTGGTGGTGTGTGAATGCGGCGGAATATTCTGCGTCGGCGAACAGAGTCACAACGAATGTCCCTGGTGTGGAATGAAAGGAGAACTTGGAAGCGGTGGCCCCGAAGGCATGGACATCACAAGAGGTTTAGGATAAAAGGAAACATCATGGATCGAAAACAGCGTTTATCCGGAAGGACTAATCAAACGGTGTCTCGCCTTAATGAGGCCGCACGCGCCGTGGATAAGGCAATGACAAAGGCCGGTATTCCATCATCCGACAAAGAATCATTCCTCAATTGGGCAATTTCCCAGTTATGGAGTACATACACAGAAGAACGTATGAACAATAGACTTATCATCGAAAACGAAATAAAAAATCTTGGCATTCGCTTCCCCAACGGCACTGTCAAGAAAGAATACTCCACTTGTTTCAAACTTCCGTTTGACAAGATCTCAAATGTTGAATTGGTGGGGGCAGAGGATTTGGGACTTATCCTTGCCTGTTCTGATGAGGGCGAATGCTCTGTAAGCGGTAAGCCAACGGAGGCTGGTGACTTTACACTTACTCTCCGTTACAACACAGTTGAAGGAGAACCGGCATCGGAACTTAAGATTCCGGTAGCGTTCAATCCGAATCCCCGAAGTCTCTGGAGAAACATTCCAACAGATGAGAACATTCCTTATTACAAACCAGACTATGACCTGCGATATGTAAAGGTGAAAGCTGGCGAGGATGGATGTCCGAAGAAAGATATAGTGGCAGCAAGTCAGCGCGGCAGAAGTCATGCCCAGGAGGGAAAAGCGAGAGACGACCATTTTTCGTTGTTCCACTGCGATGACTCCGACTGGTATGTCATTGCTGTAGCGGATGGTGCCGGTTCCGCCATATACTCTCGCAAGGGTTCGGAAGTTGCCTGCAACACTGTGGTAAACCATTGCAAGTCTCTTCTTTCCGATAATCCCGAATTTGAATCTGCAATCAGGGAATATGAATCAAACAGAGATGATGCCACAAAAAGAACCGCTCTTACAAAACATGTTATCGACATCGTTTTCAACGGCGCGTTGAAAGCGCATGAGGCGGTAAAGAAAGTGGCAGAGGCCAACGAATCAGCCAAACTGAAAGACTTTGCTACAACTTTGATGTTCGCAATCTGCAAGAAGTATGATTTCGGATGGTTCATAGCATCTTTCTGGGTTGGTGACGGTGCGATGTGTCTTTTCGATGAGAAAGAAAAGACAGCAAAACTACTCGGCACTCCCGACGAAGGAGAGTTCTCCGGACAGACTCGTTTCCTCACTATGCCGGAAATATTCAGAGACAAGGATGTGGTCGCCAAACGACTCAGAATGGCTATCGTACCAGACTTTACAGCCCTTTTCCTGATGAGCGACGGCATATCAGACCCGATGTTTGAGACCGATAAGAATCTCAACGACTATGCCAAGTGGGAAGAGTTCTACGACCGATTGAAGAATGGATTCCCCGAAGATGAAATAGGCGGCGTCGACCTATCCGACGACAATGAAGATTCCAAAGACCAATTGCTTGGATGGTTGGATTTCTGGAGCCCAGGTAACCATGATGACCGCACGATTGCAATACTCTATTAATCCCAAACTGACCGAAGTATGGCAAATACTATAAAATTAACAGCTACCGATGGCACTCCTGTCGAATTTGTCGACGAGGTCATCGGCAGCGGTGCAATGAAGGACGTATACTTCAGCCCTGACAAAAGCTATGTTGTTGGCTTCTTCCGCCAACCACAGGATGCCAACGCCAAAGATCGCCTACAAAACATTGTAGGTAAGTATCGTGACCGCATTTTCGGACAGATTGGCGGTGACTACTGGGAAAATCTGTTCTGCTGGCCAACCAAGTTGGTTGAGTGGAACGGCAAGCTCGGCATTGTATGTCCTGCCTACCAAAAACATTTCTTCTTCAAAGACGGAATGTTCAAGGGTAAGGAAAAGGAGGGCAAATGGTTTGCGTCGGCAAAACTCCGTAATAAGTTTCTAAAACCGGACCAGAAAGGGACCTGGTTGACTCATTACCATATGTGTCTTCAGATAGCGCGTGCTGTTCGCCGTCTTCACGCCGCAGGACTTGCTCACTCCGACCTCTCTTACAAGAATGTGCTTGTGGATCCGGAGAGCGGACGCGCCGCAGTTATCGACTGCGACGGTCTTGTTGTACCCGGCAAGTATCCGCCGGATGTTGTCGGTACCCCCGACTTCATTGCCCCCGAAGTGCTTCAGACGCGTGCTCTTAAATTGGGAGACCCCAACAAAAAGTTGCCGAGCATACAGACTGACCGTCATGCCTTGGCCGTACTCATCTACATGTACCTGCTTAACCGTCATCCCTTGCGAGGCGGCAAGGTTAATGACCTTGATGCAGCAAAAGATGAGGAACTGTCTATGGGCGAGAAGGCTCTATTTGTGGAACATCCCACCGACACAAGCAACCGTCCTAAAGTTAAGAATATGGCTCCGAGCGAGTTGCCTCAGGGAGACGTGACCAAACGTCCGTATTCAATCTGTGGGCCTTACCTCACGGAACTGTTCAACCGTGCATTCATCGATGGTCTCCATGACCCGATGAAACGACCTACAGCCGATGAATGGGAACTTGCCCTTGTTAAGACAACAGACCTTATCCAACCCTGCCAGAATCCCAATTGCGAGGCTCATTGGTTTGTGTTCGACAACTCAACTAAGCCCAAATGTCCGTTCTGCGGCACCGAGTATCATGGCCAGCTCCCGGTATTAAACCTATACTACTCACCTTCCCACGGCAAGTTCCTTCCCGAAAACTATCGTTTGATGGTCTACGATAAGCAGTCTCTCTATATGTGGCACGTCAATCGTTTCATCACACCCAACGAGCGAACAAAGCCGGAGGACAAGAAACCTGTTGGAGACTTTCATTTCCACAATGGCAAATGGATTCTCATCAACCGCAAATTGCCCGATATGTGGGATGTGACTGAACAGCCCAAACGTCAGATTAAAGTCGGCGAATTTGTGGAACTTACTGAAGGTCGTAAGATTCTTCTAACCGGAGAAGACGGCGGCAGATTGATTGTAGTGCAATTAGTTAAGAATTAGCCTATGGGAAAATGCAAATACTGCGGTCAGGATGCAGGATTCTTCCATAGCAAACATGCCGAATGCGAGCAACGTCACTTAAGTGGGGTTGCCCGCATTAAGAGCATATTGGCCACATGTTTCCAGCACAAGGAGGATTTCTACCTTCACCAAAACGAGATTCAACAGATTTGCAATGATTCTCATGTGACTCCCGAAGTTTGTCGCAGTATCTATTGTGAATCATTCGACGCTGCCATAGACCAGTATCTTGACGATGGCATAATTGATCAGGCCGAGGAGCGTTCGGTGGCTCGGTTCATGCAATTTACCGGTTTGCCTCAACAAGTGCTGAATGCGAATAAGTCGCTTGAAAAAGTGGTTCAGTCAAAGGTGCTTCAAGAACTCCTTAATGGCCAGGTTCCATCACCACGAATCACAATTTCCGGCAACTTCCCATTCCTGCTCAACAAGAATGAACATATGTTGTGGCTCTTCAGAGACGTGACTTTGCAGATACAGAAAGTGAGGAGGGAAACAGTCGGGCGCACTCGCGGTGTCAGTGTGAGGGTATGTAAAGGAGTGTACTACCGCACCGGGGGCTTCAAGGGGCATCCTGTGGAAACGACCTACATGCAACGTATTGGAACCGGCAGCGTATGTTTGACAGACAAGAACTTGTATTTCCACTGCCCGGAAAAGACACTGAAGATTCCGTTTACGAAGATTCTTTCTCTCGACCCGTACTCCAATGGGCTTGGTGTGCAGAAGGATGGAGCAAACGACAAACCAATGTTCTTTGAAAATCTGAACAGTTGGTTCTGCTATAATGCAATATCAAATTTAAAATCAGACTGAATGTTATGCTGAAAGGTCATAAAGTGGCAATAGCACGGATATTTTCCGACTTGATTAAAGCCGACCGCATAGTTGATGTCGGAGAAATGGAATGCTGGGAACGTATCTGCAATAAATATTCTTTAGAAAAGGAAGTTGAGATTGAAGCTCAACAGATTTCATTTGCAGATGCTATGGATGCGATATGTTCCTCCGGTGTGCAGGGACTTAAAGAGGACTTGTTGGGCGACTGTCGAAGTATGACAACAAGTGACGGTTACTGTGCACATTCGGAGGCTCTTATTATGATTGCCCTGACCCATATGCTTGATTCGGAGCAACCATTTAGGGTTGAGGCCATATCAATTCCTAAAGCCAGTTTCAATATAGATGTTGCTACGGCCTTGTATATTGAAAGTGAAGACGATGAGGAGATAAACAAAGCGATTCAAAACAACTATCGCTCCATATTCAAGGAGTTTCAGTTGGCTGGCTTCCATTTTGTCTACCCGCCAAACATCATCGAGCATTATAGGAATACCGAACCTGATTTATTCAAAAAGATTTTATCATTCCTTGCTCCTGCGATGAGTCAAGCCGGTATTGAGACCACTTACAAGTCGTTGCTGAAAATGACAACATCGGTATTCTGTAAAGACCTCCTGTGCAATAAATGTGGAATAACAGAGCTTCGCAACACATATCCTTCCATTTTGATAAAAATCGGCAACAGTTTTGTCGGTGAATCTCAGTATGCCAACTATATCAAGATTGAGGTTGACGAGGATATACTCTCAACGGTTCAGACTTTTCTCGATAAGTTTAGCGATATGTTGAGCTCAGACATATTCGTTGTCAACACCTCAGAGGAACGGGACCGCCAATTCCATTTTCATGGGTTCTACAAACAGCTACTTGACATATTCCTCATCCGCAAAAATATAAAAAGCAGTATAATAATAGATCCGTATAGAGAAGAAATACTGTTTCCCGAGATAGACGTAAAGGCTACAGGATTGCACCGACGGGAACGTGCTCTGTATGCACTTCTTCTATGCTGCGGCACTGAGGGCTTAAATTTCAACCTTCCCAGAACATCGGAGAATTTATCCAAGTACAATCAGCGGTTGAAACTTATGCAGGCTCGCTATCGCGATATTTATTCGATGTTCGGAGGAGAGCGGGATGCCGCCCCCGATCTTAGTCAACCCGAAATTCGCCGTCCAATATTCAGCTGTTTGAAGAGGTCACTGAAGAATCTTCAGGCTCTGTATAACCCAGATGACTACAATATCAGCAAAGATGGGAATGGTATCTTTTCAGTTCATGTTGACGCTGAATTGGTATTTGTCAAGGAGTTGGACTCCGATGAACCTGTACCTTTGAAGAAATCGAAGATGTATGAGAACTGGCTTAAAGCTTAGGGTTGCAACATTGCAGGATATAAAGTGAGTATGGAGCCTATATCATTGAAACATTACGGGAATTGTGTCTTTTACTACAACAGAAAGTAACTTTGCATCATCAAAATCAATACGAACAATAACATCACAAACATATGTCACAGAAACAACATTTTACTGGCTTGACCGACGCACAGGTGTTGGAAAGCCGTCAAAAAAACGGAGTCAATATTCTGACTCCTCCGGAAAAAGACCCGTTATGGAAACGGTTCCTTGAAAAATTTGGCGACCCGCTGATTATCATTCTTATGATTGCCGGAGTCCTCTCAATCGGTATTTCATGCTATGAATACTGGGGTCTCGGGCAGGGTGCGAGTGTGTTCTTTGAACCTATCGGCATTTTCATTGCCATTCTCCTCGCAACCGGATTGGCTTTTATCTTTGAACTAAAGGCCGACAAGGAGTTCGCCCTTCTCAATCAAGTTAACGATGACGAGCCCGTGCAGGTCATCCGCAACGGCAACGCCATGCAAGTGCCTAAAAAGGATGTGGTTGTAGGCGACATTGTTATTCTCAACACAGGTGAAGAAGTGCCTGCCGACGGCGAACTGCTCGAAGCAGTGTCTCTCAACATCGACGAGTCGACCTTGACAGGCGAACCTATCTGCCATAAGACCACCGATAAAGCTGAATTTGACAAGGACGCAACCTTCCCATCCAACCACGCCATGCGTGGCACTAAGGTGATGGAAGGACACGGCGTTATGAAGGTGTTCGCAGTTGGTGACAAAACTGAAAACGGCAAGGTGTTTGAGGCTGCGCAGATTGATGACAGCGTGAAAACTCCGCTCAACGAGCAGCTCGACGGCCTCGGCGATCTTATCACTAAGATTTCCTATGGTTTCGCCGCCGCAATCATTGTGGGTCGCATTGTGATGTATTTCATCAATGTTCCTGACTTTGAATGGGTGTCGTTCCTCGCTTACTTTCTCCAGACTTTGATGGTGGCCGTTACTCTCGTGGTTGTGGCTGTGCCGGAGGGACTTCCGATGGCCGTTACCCTCTCGCTTGCATATTCGATGCGCCGTATGCTCAAGACCAACAATCTTGTGCGCAAGATGCACGCCTGCGAAACGATGGGCGCAACTACCGTCATCTGCACCGATAAGACAGGTACACTGACCCAGAACCAGATGCAGGTCTACAAGACCAACTTCTTCGGCAATCCATCCGATGAGGTGCTCTATGAGGGAATTGCCGTAAACTCAACGGCGCAACTCGACCTCTCAGGCCAGAAACCTCAGGTGCTCGGCAATCCCACAGAGGGAGCTTTGCTTTTGTGGTTGAAGGAGCGCGGAGCCAACTATACAGACCTGCGCGACAATGCCGTCCGCGTTGAGGAACTGCCATTCACCACCGAGCGCAAGTATATGGCTACAGTGGTTAAGTCAGCCACTGGCAAGAACATCCTCTATGTGAAGGGCGCTCCGGAGATTGTGTTTGCCATGTGCAAGAATACTTGCGGTGTGACTAAGAAAGAAGTTGACGCTCAGCTTTTAGAATACCAGAACCAGGCGATGCGTACCCTCGGGTTCGCATATCAGGAACTCTCTGACGGTGACAAGACTATAGAGAATGGAAAGGTTGCAGCTGAAAATCTTACGTTCCTCGGAATCGTTGCAATTTCCGACCCCGTTCGCCTCGATGTGCCCGGAGCCGTGAAAGAGGTGACGGATGCCGGAATAAAGGTTAAGATTGTGACTGGCGACACTCCCGGCACCGCTAAGGAAATCGGCCGTCAGATTGGCCTTTGGAACGACAAAACCGACTCTGAACGCAACATCATCACCGGCGTGGAGTTTGCAGAACTTACCGATGGTCAACTCCGTGAACGTGTGGGTGACCTCAAAATCATAGCCCGCGCTCGCCCGATGGACAAGAAGCGCCTTGTGGAAGCGCTCCAAGCCAACAACGAGGTTGTGGCTGTTACCGGTGACGGCACCAACGATGCACCCGCCCTTAAGACAGCTCACGTCGGTCTCTCGATGGGCGACGGCACATCGGTAGCAAAGGAAGCATCCGATATTACCATCATCGACAACTCCTTCTCCTCTATAGGTCGTGCCGTGATGTGGGGACGCTCGCTCTACCAGAACATCCAGCGCTTCATCCTCTTCCAAATGACCGTCAACGTGGCCGCCTGCTTCATCGTGCTCTTTGGCGCATTCATGGGTATGCAGTCGCCGTTGACCGTGACCCAGATGCTATGGGTGAACCTCATCATGGACACCTTTGCCGCAATGGCATTGGCCTCGCTTCCTCCTTCTCATTCTGTGATGAAAGAGAAGCCACGCTCCCGTACTGCTTTTATCATCAACCATCCGATGTGGAAATCAATCATCGGTGTGGGTGGAATCTTCTTCCTTCTCTTGCTCGGTCTTCTCTACTACTTTGAGCATACCGACATCACATGCCTCACAGAGATTGGTAAGGTAGCTATGGGTGCTAACACCGGACTGTCTCCTTATGAGCTGTCGCTCTTCTTCACTATCTTCGTGTTCCTCCAATTCTGGAATATGTTCAACGCCCGAGCTTTCGAGACCGGTCGCAGCGCATTCCATTTCAAAGGATGTGGAGGCTTCGGCCTGATAGCGTTGGTTATCCTCATTGGTCAGATAATCATTGTGACAATCGGCGGAGAGTTCTTCAATGTCGTGCCCCTCAAGATTATTGACTGGGTAATAATCATTGCCGCTACCTCCCTTGTCCTTTGGATTGGCGAGTTCCTCCGTCTATTCAAAAAATAACCACATATACATAGAGCCGATGGAGTGTCGGTCGTTTTGGCCGACACTCCATCTTTAAAGGTTGAAAATATACAGCAATGAAGATAAATCTATGGATTTTTGCCGCATATTTTTGACTTATCGCGGGAAACCGATCCGGCAACAATCTGTTGATTTGATTAATTGTCGATGAGGTGCGACTAATGTATACCAAAGTCGTAATAAGACAACAAAACAAAAGAGTGCATAATGCCAACAGCCAAGTAGAAAAAAAGAATTGAATCCCGATTGATTAGAGATGTGGATTGGGTAGATTTTTGGCATTACACATTTGGTCATAGAACGACCATGCGAAACAATATTCCCCATCTTCCTTTTCAACACCTTCACCACCAACGCCGTGGATAAAACATTCGTCGTCCTTCCTTCCATGGTTTATACCATTCCATATGTGGAATGTGAATTCCTCCAGATTTATCGAGGCCCGGCAATCAAGGTCGGGGGTATACCAATAAATATCCAAGTCGCCGTCCAGGAAGCACACCTCGGTGTATTCATCAAAGAAGGAATCATAGGGAGATTGAGCAACGAATGCTTCGACAAGTTCCATCCATTGATCGATATTGTTTATGCCTTCTTCACTTAGTACTTGCCTTGCTTCGGTCAACAGATGTTGTTTTGAAGATTTAAGAATCAAGACTTCATCACAATCATGAGATTTGTCTTCAAAGGGATACATATACCATACGTCAACGTCATCCGGCAGCTGATTACGAATAGTTCGGGCCAATGCGAGACCATGACTGTTCCATGCCTTATAATCGAAAGATTCATCCGTTTCGGTATTGGCAAAATCAGTGGCGTTAACGTATTCTTCATGCCAATCAGCCATAGATGGGGCTTTGGCCCGATAAATGACATTATAGCCCTCCGGGTCGTCCGTTATTTCTATAACGTCTTCCTCAACCGTGACGCCGCAACCTTTCTCATCTTGCCAATGGACATCATAGTCAGGCGCCAACTCACAAAGATGTCTTACTTTTTTTGTGGCAAGCGGGTTCAATGGGTTCGCTCCGATAAGAAATGTTTCAATCAGTTTCGACTTAAAATTATTATAGTAGCTGAACGGAACAAGTCTTCTTAAAAAGTTCTCATAAAGATTTTTGAGAACTTCATGAGTGTTGCTGAATCCATACAACACCGGGTACGAATGGTCATAATCTTCAGGAGAAATTACTACCTCTGTTATGTCGCCGAGTTTTGACAGATTTCCGCTCCTCACATTGTGTAGGACTACGGTAGTCGCTTGAACATCTTTTGTGCCGGGACTTTGAATTCTAAATCGACAATCACCGGTCAGACAAAAATCTTCCAAGGCTCTTTTCAGAGTAATAATTTCGAGGTCAGTCAGTGGGATAAAGCTGCACTCTATCTGTCTTAAATTCTCATTGCCACGCGAAAAGGACCATTCAATATCTTTATTGCGAACCTTTATATCAAACTTTTCCTTTACTGCATAACATTCATCAAAATATTTTTGTTGATACCAGCCCACAAAATCTCCGTGCTGCCAAGGATCACGCCCTACAAGCTTTTGGAGTTTAAATTGCTTGAGTATTATACCAAAGGCATTCTCTTTTAGCATGCGATTGTCTGACGGATAATTACAAAATACTTCCATATAGTCTCTCAAGACAGACATCACATTTTCAAAATAAGCGTTCCGCGTACCATACGACACTTCAATATCGTCCTCATTTCGCCACACCAATGATTGTGAGCAGAAAAGCCAATAGGTATTGTCCCCTTCGTCATCAGCGATATAAACATCAATATCGCTTGCTAAATCTCCATTTTCATCGAGCAACACAACTTGATCCACATACGACTCCCGGAGTTGCTGATAAAAGAGAGAATTATACAACCTTCTCGGATTAACATACCATATGCGGCCGTCTTCATCCTGGAAGCCGATTTCGGAGTGGCCATCAGGGCACTTAGTAAGGAATAGGGGGCGATCTTTCATCTGATGAGATTGTCTAAAGATTTATAATTTTTGATAAGTATATCTGGAATTAAATCCATAACACCCGGCTTCTTGTCAACCGGATGCTTAAATGGGAGCCAATAATAGAAAAGCTCAACAGATTTGGGCAATCGCTTTCTAACCTCAAATGCCAGTTTTCTGCCTCGTTCGAACCAGTCGCGTTCTTTCGCAGGCTCCCACTCTACACATGGTTCGCTATAGTCAAATTCATCATACCACTCTCTTAGACCGGCAATCTCGAGCAGACTAATCCAGGAACCATCAGCATAGACACGGTCGGCATTTCCACAGCAACCACCGGTCGTCCAGAATAATCCATCGCCCCACTCTGCCCACATGATTATATAACTGGTGATACGGTTCTTTGAAGCAGACGTAACAGGCAAGTCGGCACGTACCGGCGCATCACTGTAAAGATACCATTCTAATTCTGGACTTTTTACAGTATTGTAAAAATCCCACTGTCCTTGAGAAACATCGTAGTCCGGTAAATCCAAATCATACTCATCGTGATTCCAGTTCCATGCGAAACTCTCCTCATCTTTTGAATAGACAAAGGTGGCGGCATATGAAAGCAAACCAAGATAAATTGCCGACACGAGTTGTCGAGTGCTGACGATGGCTTTTACCGGCATACTGTTAGTTCCAGTGTGGTAGACTGTAAACAACCCAAGTTGCACGCGATTATTGAAGTCTTCCGCATCTCCCGGAGTTTTGCTGAATAGCATTGCATAACCTTGAGTATTCATTAATCCACTTAATGGCGCTCCTTTCATTTCTGTGCCATATTCCTCAAATACGAGAATTGATTCTGCGCCCTCTTCGTTTATAGAGAGTCGTGCTATAGTTTTATCCCTGGAAATGATTCCTGTAAGCCAGTTTATGATGTCCAACGAAGGATCAAATACATCGCTTAAATGGATAGAATGTTTTTTTCTCCCATCAATAAAAATATCCATATAAATCCAGCCGTAGTCAGGTTTTGAAAACGAGACATAAACTTCACTGACATGGTCAGGTTTACCCTTTGCTACCTCAAGAAGAAATTGACTGCGAAGGAGATAATAGTCAGGCGAGTAGAAAGGATTAATCATAATTCAAATTAGATATTGTTTGGGTTCACAGTATTTTACGAAAGAGAACTTACTGAATAATACATCCAGGTGCCAATTTGCGAATTTACGAATTCTTTTTGGATTTTCGAGAATATTGAAGTCATTTTTGTTTCCACAGAATCACCCGCCACACCCGCCATTAATGCTGCCATTAAAGCTCTTAGGGTTGCCAACAGTGTGATGACCGGCTGTTATGAACCATTACAGTCGCTTACCTCACTCCACCGTCTACGATAGCCTCAACCAGGCAGCCGTACTCCCGGCCATAGGGCAGAGTCTCATCGACAAATAATCTTCTGCGGGTGTACTCGACGGTATTTCCCTTTTGGTCAGCAGCCTCCAGAGTGACATTCTTGAAATAGAATCCGGTTCCGAGTGTCTGCCATGTCGGCAACTCTTCGAATTTTATACCATTGGCCACAAGCATCTCCTTTTTAGCGGTGTTGGGTGTGCCTTTAATCTTTGCGCCTGCCTCGGAGGCTGAGTCTCCTTGTTTCCTCAACATCCAGTAGCAGTGGCTCTCCAGACAATTGCGCAAGGCATCCTCCTGTCGCCATCTGAAATAATCAACAATATCATCGATGCCGGGCAGCGGCACTATGCGGCTGTCGAACACTGCATGACGTCCGGCTGCAATCGAGAACGCCACGGAGGCCTCGGAGGCAAGAATGGAGAGCAGCTTCCTTTCTTTGCGCCCGAACGCATTGTCGTCGACATGCAGCAGAAGCGATATCTCATCGCTCTGCGTATAACCGTAGACAATCCGGAAATTACAGTTTCGAATAAGATGTTCAACTGTGGATACCATTATATCGTGGAATTTGATGTCGAACGGGCGCTCCAAATCCCAACTCTCTTTGGTCAGTTTTGTAAATCCGTGGCCATCCAGACGCACCACAATGTGAACTCCCGAGGGTACTATGCGGTCGAGCGAGCGCTCGAATTTCCGCATCTGATCGTCGAATATATCAAAATCCATAGTGCTATAATTTATAATCGGTTATCTCATACCCGCCTTGAGTGATCCTTGCGAAGAAAAGTTCATCGAATCCTTCATCTGCCTTAGGCAGCTGCAGATTGCGCGACATATTGGCTACAGCGCAGTCCGGCACATTGCCGCCTCTAGCGTTATTCCTTGCCAGACAATCCTTGATGCGGCTTTGGAAGAAAATACATGTGACATGGTAACCGGCATCATGGGCCATCCTTACATATCTTCCTCTTAAATCATAGCTTACATTGGTGTTGTCGACGACAAACGACTTGCCGCTTTCAAAACATTCTTCAAGCAGCAAAGCCTCGCGGTGTCTGGTGCGCAGCGTGTCGAGATTGATATGCTCGTAGCCAAGCGGCAATAGATACTCTTTGAAGAATGTCGTCTTGCCGCTCGCCGGTATGCCTACGAATACAATGGCATGCTTTGCGGTGCTTGTTTCAAACGGCAGTTTCATATAGTGCATCGTGGGCGGTCCATTTGACTGCAAATTTAGCATTTATCAGACTATTAACCAAATTTGATTGACCGCAACAACGAGTGCCGCACGTTTTTTTACCGCGTTTTTACCGCGTCGCGTAAAAACACACCCAACAACTTTGCTTTACAAATTCTTGACGATTCTGGCGCCGATATTTACCTGCGCTTCATCTAGTATCATAAGGTTGAAGTTCCCGCCGAAATTCTCGCCTACTATATGTATGTTGAACCCGAAGTCGCACCGAAACTGGCTGTGGACGGTTAAACTCTGCCCCGAGCCGGCCCAGAAGCTTGCGGAAGAGAGCCTCGCGCTCCGACTTTGCAGACAGACGAAGAGAATTGATGTCCAAACGAATATACCCGGGTGTCAATGGCTGATTAGGTAATTGGCGAGGAAGGCGGCTATTTCGTCGAAGGGGATGATGTCGAGGCGGTCGTAGAGGTCGGTGTGGTTTGCGCCCTTGACGGTGAGCAGCTGCTTGTTGTCGCCGGTGAGCTTGGCGAAGGTATCCTTTCCGAAATAGTATGAGTGCGCTTTGTCGCCGTGGACGATGAGTACGGCATTCTCCAGCTCGTCGGCATATTCGAAGAACTTGAAGTTCATGAAAGGCAGGTTCGATGTGGCGTTCCAGCCGCCGTTGGAGTTCAGCGAACGTGCGTGGTAGCCACGAGGTGTCTTGTAGTAGGCGTAATAGTCCTTGACAAACTGCGGAGCGTCGTCGGGCAGCGGGTCGACCACGCCGCCGGCGAGTTTATAGTACCCGTTATTATAGTCGAGGGTTCGCCGGGCCGACAGGGCCGCCCGTTTTGCATTGCGGGCTTCGGCCGAGCTTTCGGCGTCGAAATAGCCGTTGGCGTTGACTCGCGTCATATCGTACATCGTCGAAGCAACCGTCGCCTTGATACGCGGGTCGTTGATGGCAGCCTGAATGGCTATTCCGCCCCAGCCGCAGATGCCGAGTATGCCTACACGGTCGGGGTCGACATCCTCGCGGTTGACCAGATAGTCGACCGCGGCCGAGAAATCCTCTGTGTTGATGTCGGGCGACGCTACATAGCGCGGCTGGCCGCCGCTCTCGCCGGTGTACGACGGGTCGAAGGCTATCGTGAGGTAGCCGCGCTCGGCGAGCTGCTGAGCATAGAGCCCGCTGGACTGCTCCTTCACGGCGCCGAAGGGGCCGCTCACGGCTATGGCGGCCAGCTTGCCGACGGCGTTTTTGGGTTTGTACATGTCGGCCGCCAGCGTTATGCCGTAGCGGTTGACGAAAGTCACTTTCGAGTGATCCACTCGGTCGCTTTTGGCGAAAGTTTTGTCCCACTCGTCGGTGAGGCGGAGTTCTTGGGCGTGCATCATATTTTGGGTTTCAACTGTTGTTTGAGCGTATGCCGGAGCCAGTCCTGCAAGCGCCGCGAGGATACATACTGAAATCTTCTTCATAGCGGGTTCTGATTCAGTTGCAAAATTATAGAGTAAAAAATGGCCCCACATACCCATCTAAAGGTCTTTTATACCATTTTTACCGATATGTCCTAACGGCCGCCCTCCCTTCAAAAGTTTTGGCGTTCGTGCTTTTTTTGTAATTTTGCCGAAGCGGGCACCTTCCGGGCTCGACAGGAATAACCCTTGTAAAAGAATTAGTGAACCTATGGCTCATTTTGATCATACCAGCTCCACGAAATTAAAGACCATACGACTTATCTATCCCCAATGGCAGGGGGGCAATATCGCCCGCTGGATTCCCGACATCTCCCCGGAAGATTCCTCGCGCGGTTATTATCTCGGCTCAATGCTGCTCCAATGGCTTGCGCCAAAGACTGAAAACGAAACATTTACCGTGCCGGTGTCGACCGATATTTCGGAACGCGTGGAGAAAGATGGTGTCCTCGACCGCGACATCATCGCCCGCCAGACCCGCGCCGCGCTCGATACTCTTGCCATAGCCGAGCCCGACAAGGTAATCACCCTCGGTGGCGAATGCTCTGTGAGCGTGCCGGTTTTCACCTTCCTCGCCGAAAAGTATGAGGGCGATGTCGCCGTGGTTTGGGTCGATGCCCACCCCGACATAACCCTGACGGGCGACGACTACAACGGCTACCACGCCATGGCCCTGACCGCCGTGATGGGCATGGGCGACAAAGCTATCGTCGGCCAACTCCCCGCAAAAGTCTCTCCCTCGCAGGTATGCCTCGCCGGGCTGCGCGAGTGCGAATATCCTTATATCGAGAAACGTGTCGACGAACTCGGCATCAGCCATTTCTCCCCGGCTGACCTCTCCGAGAACAGCGCTCCGCTGCTCGAATGGCTCAAAGCTTCCGGGATGTCGCGAGTAATGGTGCATTTCGATATGGATGTTATGGATCCCGCCGACATTCTCGCTGCCGTGGCCGACGGCCCTGCCGGTGGCTTGAAACTGGAGCAGGCGGTGAGACTCATCAACGACATCGCATCCACAAAAGAGCTCGTCGCCCTCACTGTCGCAGAGCCGATGCCGCGCCTTGCAATCCGTCTGAAAAATATGCTCGGTCGCCTTCCCTTGATGAAGTAAACGTTCTTCTATGGAATCACTAATCGACGGAAGATGCCCATGGTGCGGGCACGACCCGCTCTATACCGCCTATCACGACAATGAATGGGGTCGCCCGGTTGCCGACGACCGGCGCCTCTTTGAGTTTCTGATTCTGGAGTCCGCCCAGGCCGGTTTGTCATGGATAACCATTCTGCGGCGCAGACGGGGCTACCGGGAGGCCTTTTTCGGATTCGACGTCGAGCGGGTGGCCGCCATGACCGAAGACGACGTCGTGCGCCTGATGTCGTTCGATGGTATCATCCGCAACCGACGCAAGATTCAGTCGGCAATCTCCAACGCCCGGCGTTTCCTTGAGGTACAACGCGAGTTCGGAAGCTTCCGCAACTTCATCCTCTCTTTCCTCCCCGACGGCTGTCCCATTGTAAACCATCCCAAAACAATCGCCGACATCCCTGCCTCCTCTCCCCTGTCGGACGCCATCGCCAAGGACATGAAGCGCCGCGGATTCTCCTTTTTCGGCTCCACGATGTGCTACTCCTTCCTTCAAGCCGCCGGCTTCATCGACGACCATCTCGACGGCTGCCGTTGCAAATATCTTTCGTAAGGAATGGCCCGTTTTTTCCATGCGAATCTTAAAAATCTGAAACCTGTACCACGATTTAGAACGGACTGCTCCTACTTTTGCACCAAAAAATCGAATAATCATGACTAAACTCGAACCGGGCATTGAACTCCAGAAGTTGCTTGCCACCCAAATCTTCAGCGCCCTCCAAGGCGAAGTCACCGAACCCATCCGCGAGGAATGTGAAGGTATGGGTTCCGACGTCCATCTCCACAGTATCATGCAGGGCACCAGCCTTAAGGGGACATGAGATACCTGCTCATATTGCTGGCCATATGGACGTCGTCGCTGTGCGCGCACGCCCAGACTATCACCGACCGCAACTACTCTACCATAGCTCGGGTGGAGACCAACGGCACCGTACAGGATGCAGCCTATAACACTATCGGACGCTTCCGATCCGACGGGCGAATCGAAGACCGCGACTTCAATACCATCGGCCACTTCCGCAACGGCGTCGTTTCCGACCGAGACTTCAACACCATCGGTCATATCCGACCCGACGGCACAATTCAGGACAGAAGCTACAACACCATAGGCCATATCAAGGACGACGGCACCATTCAGGACCGCGCATACAATACTGTTGGGCATGCGCAAGGTGTCCCGATGGAATGGGCCGCCCTCGTTTTCTTCTTCATGGACTGATATTCCGCCCCATAGCGCCGACGCCCCAAGGAGGGCGAGCTTCCAGCTCGCAAACGTCCGCCAAAGCCATTATAAATCCGCGAAGGCGCCGTCAACGCATGGACCGAGGGCTTCAGCCCTCGCCCATCCCGAAGGGAATGCCGCCCGCAGAAGCTATTCGAAAAGAACCGCGTAGCGGTTCAATATAGTAGCCGTGGGTGACAACCCACGGTATGAATCACATATCTAA
>ENA-ORLW01002279-ORLW01002279.1-human-gut-metagenome-genome-assembly--contig:-NODE-2279-length-17725-cov-3.488327_pt1 | contig 17725 bp, 22 predicted proteins | sample MGYA00243017_ERZ508829 | MGnify/ENA primary metagenome ERZ508829 (study PRJEB26277, sample SAMN04329776) | human gut metagenome | biome: human-associated habitat | host: Homo sapiens | place: USA...
AGGTTCTAAAAGACGGAAATAACAGAATTAATAAAGAAGAACTAAAAGAATTAAAGGAACTTGAGGATAAGTAAACAAAAAAATCCCTTCATAGCATTTTGAAGGGATTTTTTATATGATACTTACTATGTTAATCATGGATTAGTAAAGAATTATAAATCTGCCTGACAAATTGACGAAATTTAAAGTATAACACAAGCAGAATTATTTTATTCGATTATAAGTAATTAAGTTCTGTTACCGCCGCCAAGTCCGAATGAAATTGACAGTGCACTGTTTACAGCTGACATTGAACCCGTGTCAAGCTCGCCCATTCTTTCTTTCAGGCGGGTTTTATCTATAGTTCTTATTTGTTCCAAAAGCACTACCGAATTTTTCGCAAGTCCGCAGCTTGAAGCATTCACGGCAATATGTGTCGGAAGCTTGGCTTTGTCCATTTTACTTGTTATCGCTGCTGCAATAACAGTTGGACTGTGTTTGTTTCCGACATCGTTTTGAACAATAAGTACCGGCCGCATTCCGCCCTGTTCTGAACCCACAACCGGACTTAAATCAGCATAATAAATTTCTCCCCTATGAATTCCATTGTCAAAATAACCCGACACACATAACACTCCCATTATCATTTGATATTAGTGTTGACAGCATAAATACTTTTTAAACACCTTCATTAAAAAAACGGGGAGCAAAAGGTATGATAATTTATTATATGACATCGTTCTTAAAAATGTGATAAATTTTTTTAAAACAAATAAGCTTAAACCAAAAAGAGCAGAGAACTTTATATCTTTCCTGCTCTTAATTATATTATTAATACAATTATTCTTATACATCATATACAAAAACATAATCATCCATAACAAAATCGTCACCTATATCGGCAACCTGAGTGCGTTCTATGTACATTCCGAACTTTTTATAAATTTCTATTGAGTGCTTATTATTTTTGTTAACAGTAAGCCATATTTTTGAAAGTCCTCGTTTTTTAGCTTCTTCTTTTAAAAACTCAAACGCTCTTCTTGAGAAGCCCTTTCCTCGTTCTGATTTAAGCAAATAAATTTTCGACAAAAATAAAACATCATTATTTTGTTCAACAAACCCGAAATATCCAACGCTTTTTCCGTCTTCAACGAAATTATAATATTCATAATTTTCTTTTTTTATCTGAGTTGAAATTTTCTCAGCAGACTGAAATTTCTCGACCATATAATCTATCTGTTCTTCAGAAATAATGCTGCTGTAATGCTCATGCCAAATCTCGTTGGCAAGCCGTGCCGTTTCATCAATTTGTTTTTTAGTTTTTACTATAATAAGTTCCATTATTCTTCAGCTCCTTTAATCATCTCGATAAACTGTTTAGCCGCTCTCGGCGAGCGTCCACCCCGTTCTAAAGCAAAAGTTTCGGCTTTTTTCTTAACCTCTTCAATCGGCATACTCAGATTATACTGTTCAGCCAAATCTTCAACAACATTCAGATACAGATTTTTATCGGGCTTTTGGAAAACTACCCTGATACCAAATCTGTCTGACAACGATAAAAGCTCCTGCATAGTATCATTAAAATGTATATCGTCACCCTCACGGCTTGAAAATGATTCTTTTATTAAATGCCTGCGGTTTGATGTTGCATATATAACAAGATTATCGGCAGTTGATGAAACACTTCCCTCTAAAATTGCTTTCAAAGCAGCGAAATCATCATCGTCTTCGGTAAATGACAAGTCATCAATAAACAAAATGAATTTCAAAGGATTTTTACTAACTGTTTCAACAATCGACGGAATCTCATGGAGCTGTTTTTTCTTAATCTCAATCAGTCTTAATCCTTTGTCTTTATATTCATTTGCAATAGCTTTGACCGTTGAAGATTTACCTGTTCCGCAATCTCCGTAAAGCAAAACATTATTAGCCGGCTTACCCTTTAAAAGTGCAAGAGTGTTGTCAATAACCGTCTGTCTTTCCATCTCATACCCCGAAAGCTGTGAAAGCCTTGTTGTATCAGGATAACTTACAGGTTTGATTTTTCCGTCTTTAATGATAAAAATATGATTTCTCGCATACATTCCATATCCAAACTTATTTATTTCATGAATTCTGTCAGCATAAATCTTTGAAAAATCCAAATCCTCATCAGTTTTCCATCTAGGTAAAAATCCTTTATACCCTATGGTGTCAATGATATTACAGCTCTGAGTCTTTGCAAGATTCTCAAGGGTCATAAGTTCGCTGGCTAAACATTCTTCCAAAAGAACGCCTATCTTTTCGCCTGCACCCTTTTTAAGCATGTATATGTTTTCATCTTCTAAAACGATTTTTAACATATACTCAGTCAAATTATCACTGAGCTTGTAAAGTTCACCTACCGCTTCCGAATATGCATATATCAAATTATTTTGTTCGGTTTTATTGTTATCGATTAATTTAAAAAGCTCAATAAACTTTTCAACGACCTGATTTTTGAGTAAATTTCTGAATATCACCAGTGACGAAACACTGTTTAAAATTCCACTGAAATCTGCCATTTTTATCTCCGTCCCAATGCTGAAATTTTTTCAATAAGCGAGCATTACACTATCATTTAGATACGACCGGGCATTAGCTCGTTGTTGTATTAATACTTATATTATAACATTAATGTCAAGCATAGATTGGCAAAATAAAAACTCATGCCCTGCAAAACACAAAACATGAGTTAGTTATATCGTCACCGCTGCTAAAAGCTTTTTGTAAAACAAAATCATTGACTTAACGCGAGAATAAAATTTCTTTTTTTCTTAAAATTGTATATCGCGAATCGGGTGCAGCGTCACCGCTGCTTAAAGCTTTTGTAAAACAAAATCATTGACTTAACGCGAGAATAAAATTTCTTTTTTTCTTAAAATTGTATATCGCGAATCGGGTGCAGCGTCACCGCTGCTTAAAGCTTTTGTAAAACAAAAATATCATAAATAGCTTTAATTGCAGTTTTAAAGTCTTCTTCTTTGACACCGACAATTATGTTAAGCTCACTTGAACCCTGGTCAATCATCTTAACATTCACATGGTTGTGAGCAAGTGAAGAAAAAATTCTGCCGGCAGTTCCTCTGTTAGACTTCATTCCCCGTCCCACAACAGCAACAAGTGCAAGCTCTGTTTCAATTTCGATAGAATCAGGCTGAACATTTCTATGAAGTCCTGCTAAGATTTCCTGCTCCTTTTCAGCGAATTCATCGAGGTGAACAATAACACTCATTGTGTCTATACCTGACGGCATATGCTCAAAAGAAACGCCGTTCTTTTCAAACACTTCCAAAACACGCCTGCCGAAGCCAAGCTCTGAATTCATCATATCCTTTTCAATATTGATAACGGCAAAGCCTTTCTTTCCTGCAATACCTGTAATTGTATACTCAGATTTTTGGGATGTAGACTCAACAATCATTGTTCCTACATCATCCGGCTTGTTTGTATTTTTTATGTTAATAGGAATACCCGCTTTTCTTACAGGAAAAATAGCCTCGTCATGCAAAACAGTTGCACCCATATAAGAAAGCTCACGCAATTCTTTATAAGTAATTGATGTAATAGGCATAGGATTTTCAATAATTCTAGGGTCCGCTATTAAAAATCCCGAAACATCGGTCCAGTTCTCGTAAATGTCAGCCATAACAACAGACGCCACAATTGAACCGGTTATATCAGAGCCTCCCCTTGAAAAGGTCTTTATCGTATCATTAGGCATTGAACCGTAAAATCCCGGAATAACAACATGGTCCAAACCCTCTAAACGCTCTTTCATGACAAAAGCTGTTTTATTACTGTCGTATGCTCCCTTATCATCAAAGAAAATAACATCGGCAGCATCAATAAAATCAAATCCCAAATAATTTGCCAAAAGCTTTCCGTTTAAATATTCGCCCCTGGAAGCTGCATAATCTCTTCCAGCCTTTTGTGTGAAGCATGCTCTTATTGTGTTAAACTCTTCATCAAGTGAAATATCAAGAGAAAGCTCTTTAATAATGCCGTTATATCTTTCTTTTATAGCTTTAAACTCATATTCAAAGTCCTGACCTTTAGCTGCCTTTGAATAGCAGGAATACAGCATATCAGTGATTTTGATATCATCATCAAACCGTTTACCGGGTGCCGACGGAATAACAAACTTTCTCGAACTGTCGCTTTTTATTATATCAGCAACCTTCTTAAACTGGTTTGCATCTGCAAGCGAGCTTCCTCCGAACTTTACAACTTTAATCATTTTTAATAAATATGCCCTGTTTCGAGCATTCCTCCTGTTTCCAGATTTTTAAATGTCAAAATATCTTTATATATTATATTCAAAATTAGAAAAACAGTCAATTGACATATAATACAAATAACTCTTAATTTTCCCGTGTTTTTTGTTCAAATACAACTGTATTTGCACGAACTACATATTACCTTGCAAGAAATTTACTTAGAATATTGTGACCGTCCTCGATATAAACACCTGTATCCTTGCAGGTTTGCTCAGTAAATTCGTTCTTACCCTCAACCTCACCGTTTTTGTGATACATTAAGAAAGGAATAGGGTCATTTGTATGAGTTCTAAGCTCTAAAGGTGTTGCATGGTCAGGCATAATCAGAACTTTATAGTCATCATATTCTTCCAACGCATTTAAAACAGGCCCTAAAATCTTTTCATCAATCAGTTCGAGAGATTTTTTCTTATTTTCAATCTCATGTCTGTGTCCGCACTCATCAGGGGCTTCAACATGAATGTAAACAAAATCCTGACCGTTTTTAAATTCTTTTATTGCCGCATTTGCCTTACCCTCAAAATCAGTATCAATATAACCTGTTGCACCTTCTACATCAACAACATTCATACCGCTGAATTTTCCTATACCCTTTAATAGGTCAACTGCAGAGATTATCGAACCTTTTAATCCGTATTTTTCTTCAAACGGCATAAGTGCTTTTCTTGTTCCCTCACCCCAGAACCACATAGAATTAGCAGGTCTTAATCCTTTTGCTTCTCTGGCCTTATTAACCGGATGGTCTTTAAGTATTTCATAGCTTTCAACCATCATATCATAAAGCTTCTTTGCATTATCATGAGCAGGTATGTAATCCTTAATCGGCTTTCCTGTTATATCATGAGGAGGAGTCAGCGTTCCGACATCTGTAGTACCGTTATTCCAAATCAAGCAGTGACGGTATGAAACACCTGCATAAAGCTGAAATTCATCATTGTTAAAATGTTCAGCCAAGGTTTTTACAATTTCTTTTGCCTCAGCTGTTGAAATATCATCAGCACAATAATCAAGAATAGTTTTGTCTGCGTAATCCGGCTCATCCGACAGTGTAACCAGATTGCATCTTAAAGAAACATCAGTAGGCTTCATATCAATACCGATTGAACCTGCTTCAAGCGGTGAACGCCCTGAATAATATACCTGAGGGTCATATCCCAAAACCGCAAGATTTGCTACATCACTGCCGGGTTTCATATTATCGGCAACCGTCTTTACCAGTCCCATATAGCTTTTTTCAGCCAGCCTATTCATATTAGGAGTATATGACGCACCCATCGGAGTTTTGTCACCAAGCTCCTTTACAGGATAATCTGCCATCCCGTCACAAAGAAGTACAAGTGTTTTCATAATACAAATTTCCCTTTCTAAAGTAAAATACTAATTAAAATATCTGCAATTATATATTTTCAAATAAAACTATTCAAACCTCCAGAGCTGACCGTCATTAACAGAGTCAAACTTCTTTTGAAAAACTCTGTACTTAGAAAGTCTTTTTGAATTCGTAAGCATTTTTGAAAATCGTGAATACTCGGTTGTAATTTTAAAATCCCCGTTTGTTTCAGTCAATCTGAAACCGTTATTTTTAATTGCTTTTCCACATTTGAAACCAAACATGCCGTCACAAACAATATTGCCTTGTTTGTTTACAATTCTAACGCTTCCGTCAAGATTGAGCCTTATGTTAAAAGTCTGGTTTAACTTGTCATCAAGCTTTGACAGACCAACTCTGCCGTTTTCGAAAACCGTAAGATATGTGCCGTCACTAACAGATTGAATTTTTAAATCTGTTTTTATTTTCAGTGTGTTTTTCAAATTTTCTGAAAGCTTTTCAAAATAGGCATTTAAAAATGCAGCGACATTCTTTTCAGTCATAGGAAGCATATGCTTGAGTGCATTTTCGAATGTAACATCTTCAACAGCCTTTACATCAGCATAATACTTTGAAGACTTTTCAGAAAGAATATTCAGCATATCTCCCAAACTTTTATTCAGGTAATCATCATAAAGAGTATCCTCACAAGCTTTAGCATGATACTTTTCCATATTTGCAAGTGAATACTTCTCATAGCAATGATGCGGATTATTTCTTATCGGAAGCGATATAAGATTTGTAGTATGAACAGTACATCCGACATCTGAAATAAAATGAACACATCTTCCCAAAGAATCAAAAGCCATATCCGTCATATTGTTTTTATACTGAATTAAACTCATAGTATAGTTTTCTTCAAGCATTGTTCTGGCAGAAGGAGCATAATCACCCAATCTGTTTGCATAAAAACCAGTGACCGACGGTGCAAGAGCATTCCCGTTTTTATCGCACGAAGAATAGTAGTGCATTCCGCTGCCCTTATTTCTGTCCCCTTTAAAATCAGGAACTATTACACCATATGCAATTCTGTCCTGATTAGTTTTATAAAATTCGTATGCGTCAGTTTTATTATCATTTTTCAATATCTCAAGAGCGTTTTCAAAAATAGCAGAATGAGTGTCTGAAAACCACGCACTTGCTTTCTTAGGCTTTAACAGTATTGCGCCTGCTGACAAAACGCCTAATGAAATAAGGATTTCCTTTTTCATTAAAATTCATAACCTTTCTCGGCGACAAAGAAACTTACTCTGTCATCTCATTTATATCAGTAAATGTCTTTGTACATTTACCTGTATTCTTTGCAAAACCGTTTTTATCATACTCAATATCAACAATAGTTTCACCAACAGATTCATTATACTTTTTAGCAGCTTCCTCAAAACTGATTTCATCTTCCTTGCCACTAACAGTATTTTTTGCACCGATTGCTGATGCAAACCCAACAACTGCTGATGTTCTTGTGAAATTTCTTACAAATCTAATAAATATATTTTTATGCTTGCCGTCCTTTTTTCTGCCTTTAAAAATTAAACTTATTATAATGGAAAACAGTGCAATTTTCCCAATTTTATCAGGTTCATAATTACTGGATATTCTAAACCTTTTCATAACCGTTCTCCTTTTAAATTTATCAGATATATAAATTAATTATATACTAATATGTGATATTTTTCAAGTAAATATTATTTTGACTATTAACACTAAAAGAAAACTTACCCTTTTTTGAGATAGACAAGCAGAGGTTATAATCCAATGCTTTTTTATTATACACATAAATTTCAAATTCTATTGAAACACCTTACTGTGTATGTTATAATATATTTTAATTACATTATAACATATTTAAGAGGTGTTGTTTTTGAAAAATATAAACATTGGAAAACAATTAAAATCCATTCGTCAAACTAAAAATATAACACTGGATGATACGTCAGAATTAACAGGCGTCAGCAAACCGATGCTCGGACAAATTGAGAGAGGCATATCATCCCCTACGGTCAATACACTATGGAAAATTGCAACAGGATTAAAAGTTTCTTTTTCATCATTTTTAATAGAAAATGAAGCGGAGTATACAGTTGTAGAATTTAAAAAGCAAAACATGATTTCAGAAGAAAACGGAGCAATGAGAGCATATACAATTTTTGCATTTGATCCTATACGAAGCTTTGAAATCTTTTTTATTGAATTCGACTCAGGCTGTGAACATCATTCAAGTGAGCACAATATTGGAGTTGAAGAATATATCCTTGTAATCAACGGCAAGCTTGATATGCTGTTAAACGGCACAAAAGTTACTTTAAACGAAAATCAGGCGATTCGATTTAATGCAAATATTCCTCACTCATATATGAATCCATATGATGATACCTGCACCGTTTACAATATAATTTTTTATCAAAGCGAAAAGGAGATATAAAAATGTTTGAATTAAATAAAATCAGTGAAAAATGCTATTATATAAACTGTGCTGCAAAAATAGGTATATACAAATCAAATGATACAGATATTTATTTAATAGACAGCGGAAACGATAAAGACGCAGGAAGAAAAATAAAAAAGATACTTGATGAAAACGGTTGGAATCTAAAAGGTATTATCAACACACATTCCAACGCTGACCATATCGGCGGAAACAGATATCTGCAGCAGCAGACATGCTGTAAGATTTTCGCAAACAAAATTGAAGCAGCATTCACAAACTTTCCCATTCTAGAACCGTCATTTTTGTATGGTGGTTATCCTTGCAAAGACTTAAAGCACAAATTTTTATTAGCACAAGCGAGTGAAGTTTCAGATATTACAGACAGTGATTTTCCATTCGAATTGGAGATCATTCCGCTTCCAGGTCACTTTTTTAATATGATAGGTATTAAAACACCGGATAATGTTGTATTTCTCGCCGATTGCATCAGCAGTAAAAGCACATTGGAAAAGTATCAGATTTCTTTTATTTATGATATTGACGAATATCTTAAAACACTTGACAAAGTTGAAGAAATAAAAGCTGATATGTTCATTCCCGCTCATGCCGAAGTAACAGATAACATCAAGGAATTAGTACAATTCAATCGACAGAAAGTTTACGATATAGCAAATAAAATACAGAACTTATTAAAGACGCCTATGTGTTTTGAAACTCTTTTAAAAAATATATTTGATGAATACAAATTAACAATGAATTTTGAACAATATGTTTTAGTTGGAAGCACAATTCGTTCATATCTTTCATGGTTAAAAGACAGCAGTAAAATAACCACTGAATTTTATAATAATTTTCTTTTATGGAAAGCCTAAAAAATCAAAAGAGCAACCTGAGATTAAGTCCTCAGTTTGCTCTTTTTTACTGTCGACAATTAATTTAATATGCTTTCAATAAGGGGCAATGCCACTTAGGATTTCAGTGGGGATTGTCCCCTATTGAAAGGCCAAGTTGTCCGCCGCTCTAGAGGCGTGGGACATAGTCGTTGTTATTAAATTACAAATTTCTGCATAATAACAAAAAAATTGCACCCTGCATATAATAAAGTGTGATGTAACAACCAAATGTAGTTACATATTTTATGTCTAAAAACTATTAATTCTTTATAAAGCATATTTAATATTAAGGCATAAACTCACAAATAATTATAAGGAGAATTGCTCATGGAAATTTTCACAAATAAAAATGACCTTTCCGCAATGGGCTTTGACGAAGGCTGTCCTCAGCCTGAAGGTGAGTTTCCGAAACATACACCTATAGCCATGGCCTATGTACCATTTCAGAAATGGGAAAGGCCGTATGATGATAATATAGCATTATCAAGGGGTACTATTTTCCCATCACTTGACAAACCGTTTATAGGAGAGGAGGCTGTAAAAAATGGACGCAGAACAAAGTAAGCTTTTAAAATTAATAAGAATGCACAGCTTTGCAGTAACAGAAGCCAATCTTTACCTTGACAGCCATCCTAATTGTAAAATGGCTTTAGAATATTTCCAAAAACATCAAAAAGAATACGAAGAAGCCTTAGAAAAATATGAGAAAAAATATGCTCCGCTGAGAGTAAGCGGTGTAAACAGTACAGATGAATGGACTTGGGCAACTACACCATGGCCATGGGAAAGGAGTGAGAACTAATGTGGCAATATGAAAAAAAGCTTGAATATCCGGTAAACATTAAAAATCCTAATCCTGCACTTGCTAAAGTTATCATAACTCAATTCGGCGGTCCTGACGGAGAACTCGGTGCGGCAATGCGTTACTTATCACAAAGATATACTGCTCCTTGCAATGAAGTTAAAGCTATATTGTCAGACATTGGTACCGAAGAATAGGTTCCAAAAAGTTATCAATTAAAAAAGTTCAAAAACAATGCTGAACCCGAACTAATCAGATTCAGCACAATAAAATCATATATTAAACATTAATCTATCTCTTCAAAATCATAATCAAACATCTCTGCATACATTTCCGCAAACGACCCTTTTTTACCTATTATTTTCAATCCCTCAGAATTGTCAAAGGCTCCCGGGTGAATATACTTAACAGAATCAGGTATTGTTATTGTCAAATCATCGATATTCCCAAATGCATCATTCTCAATTCTTTCAATAGTATCAGGCACTTTAAATTCTTTTAAATCTAAACAACTATTAAATAATCCTTTTTCTATATTTTTTATCTTATCAGGTATATTAACTTTCCTTAAATCAGATGTTGAAAAAGCATACTCCCCAATGCTTTCAAGATTTTCCGGTAAAGTTATTTTTTCTACTTCAGATAATGCAAATACAGATTCTCCAATTGCCTTGATATTATCATCTAACACTAAACTTTTTTCTGCACCACTTGCATATATTATCAACTTCGTTTTGTCTTTATTATATACCAATGATGCATAATCAATAACAAAGTTTTCATTTCCGTCTTCAATATAATACAGTGATATATTATGTAAATCTATATCAGGAGAGATATACTCAAGGCTCCTTGGTAATGTTAACACTGAAGTGCACGGTAATGTGTCATCATCTTGTTCATAATCATCAAATCCACAAAGCAAATGTGTTACTCCTTCAGGTATTTGATACTTTTCTCCAACATACTCTGACTCTTTTATTAAAAACTTTCCGTTTATAATAACTTCGCCTTTTTGATTTTTATACCATCCTGTATCATGAACTGAATCTGCTTCCATATGCTTCAGTGACTTTGGAAAACTTATATCAGTTGTTTTTGCACAATTAAAGAAAACTTCATTTTCTAATGTTTCAACGCCTTCTGAAATCACTACTTTTTCAAGATACTTTGCATTTAAGAATGCATATTTCGCTACCGTTTTTACTCCTTTTGGTACGGTATATTCGGTTTTATTATTTGATACATTATAACTGATTAAAACCGTACCGTCTTTTGAAAAAACAGCGTCATCGGTTACTTTAAATTCAGGATTGTTTTTAAGCAAATTATATCTGCTGACACCTTCAAAAGCCGGAGCATTACGTCCAGCTGACTTAATTTTATTTGACTCATTTATTACTTTAGTATTTTTATTTAAACCGAATGAGTAATCTCCTATTTCTTCTATATATTCAGATATTGTTATTTGTTCTAACCAATCTGTGTAAAGAAAAGCTTCATCTTCAATTTTAATTACCGGTTTTCCTTCATATTCACTTGGTATCTCTGCTTTAGTTTGTTTCTTATCATCTGAATTATAACGATATAACTCAACACCGTCCTTATAATCTAAAAACAAAAATGCCGGAATATCTGTTTTCTTATCACAAGCGGTTGAAATCACAGCCATTATTAACACAGATATTATTAATATAGTTTTTTTCATTTTATGTCCTCCTTAAAATGTGTGTTTCCATTTGCTGTTAATAAAGGTTAGTATTCGAATCATAGTAATACCCATGATATCTAAGCGGATTTATATTAGCAATACTATCCTTATTAGTTACAATATTATAATTATCCCATGCGTCATAGATATACTCTGTTTATTATAGCATGATATCACCCATTTTGTTTTTCACATAATAATAATTTATGTGAAAAATTTTGGAACTCCTGATAATCCTATTTTTCTTTCATTATCACTATTTACATAACAACTTATTTGACATAAATCACTTAAAAATAAAAGTTCTTTTGTATAAATATTTATATATGTATTTTCGTTATTTATTTGTGTGTTGCTTTTTTCAATTTCATTAAACGAATTATTTAATGTTCTTTTTGAAATATTACAATCTGAAATATCATTAAACACTAATAGCAGAGTATCCATATCTATATCATCTAATGAATATTTATCCAAGCTGAAAGCTAAACTCATAGTCTCTATATCCTTTTCGTTTGTGATATCAACTGAAAAATCAAACTTTTCAGATTTAAATTCATATGAACTATTACACATACTTTGAGAACAGTATGATTCAACTTTTTCAACTGAATATCCTGATTTTTCAACTTTACTTTTTATACCGTCTATCAACTTGTCTGACCTTTGATAAGTTTCACTCACAGTATGAATCTTTGATAATATCTCAATATACACTGTCTTGCATGGCATATAAAATATCGAAATCCCTATCACAATTGCAATGCAAATAATTATTTTTTTCTTCATATCAGTATCCTTTTTTACATCATGTTAATAAAACTTTTAATTCATTGACTCAATATCACCTGTAGAGGGATTTAATTTATACATATGAATAATATCATTCATAGAAAACTCAACTTCACACATCCAAAAATCTGCATTACAGAAACAATTCATTGAAACAATTTTAGAATTATATTTCGTTGTTGTATCTTTAATTTTATTGATTAGAATATTTTTTCCTTGCTCAAAACTTAATTGCCAACTTTCAATACTAAAATCAAAGTATGGTCCATTGAAATCTGTTTCATTCTTTATTTCTTTAGAATTGCCTTCTGCCACGATAGATTTAGTTATTGCTTTTTCATTTTCATCATACTGCAATATTAAAACTTTCACATTTTCATCTTCAAGTCCATCTTTATAATAACTATATAAAAACTCTACATTCGACTTATAATTTTCATCATATTTTAAAATTATCTGACCCAACTTAAATTTTTCATCAAAGCTATTTGCATAATCATTTGTGCATTTTATTACTTCTTTCAGATTATCATTAATATCATATTCGATTTTTACATTTTCTACTGATTCTTTAACCAATGATTCTTTAACTGAATTTCCAAAATCACCACAACTCGTTAATAGTAAAATAACTATTGATAGAGATATTGAAAATAAAATAAAAAATTTTTTGTTCATAAAATCATCCTTTCAAAAACTGTTTATATATTTTTAAAACAGTTTTACCATAATTCTTACTTCCACCATTATACCTTGCAAAAACCTTAGAAATAAAACTATAATTTTTGTAGAATATTTCTTCATATTTATGCATTCCTAAATTCATTGCTTCCATTCTTAAAACCATCCCACAATAGAAAATACTATTATAATCATCATTCAAATACTGCCACATAGTCCAAATATTACGAGTGTTATTATAACCTAATTTCTTTTCAGCTTCAATAGCTGTAGAGGCAAATATTTGAGCTAATCCTGTTGATGAGTCCTTTTTCTTGTGCAAGTTGGCAAATGGTCCTCCAGTATAATATTCAACAACCATACCATCTGCCAATAAATCATCATATCCATAACAAGTTAGTTATCTATACAAAATTGCTCTAATCATTGCCGATGGCATATGAAATTTTTGAGCAACTGCATTTATATAACTGTGATAATTCTTTAATATATTTAAACATTGCTTTGGTGTATATATCGCCTTTTTTCTCGTTATCCATTTTAGTCCAATTCCTTTTAATAATTTTTTATTTCCTAAATAATTTGCTCTTATTACTGTTGCTTTTTTAACTTTCTTTGCTTTTTGACCATCTTTATCTTCATATGATACCGAATTATTATCACAATAAGCGAAAAGATTATTAGAAACCATTCCGTCATTCGCTCCAATTAATGAAGCCTCATCCGCATTAACAAACCTACCGATACCCGCATCATAGTAACGGCTCTGCAAATAGTAAAGATTAGTATCACTGTCAAAGTAGTACCCCCTATATCTCAGCGGATTTATATTAGCAATACTATCCTTATTAGTTACAATAGTATAATTGCCCCATGCGTCATAGGTGTATTCTGCACTTTCGTTACTGTCTCTATTGAGTAATCATGATTATTAAAAACCAAAGCCTGGTACTCCAGTAATACATATAGAATTATTCTCCGATGAACCGTAAATGCTACATTTATCACTAAACCAAATCAGGTTCTTATCGTAATCCTTACCTCTCTGCACACTTTTATGGCATCTTTCAATTCTATACTTTGAAACATTGCAAGCAGAAATAGAATTAAAAACTTTCAGTATTACTTCATAATCTATGTAATCGCTATCATCAAAATAAACATGGAATTCCTCTACTGCATCATACCAATTAGCAACACATACACTAAATTCAAAATTATCAGATTTAAACTTATATGCTTCTTCATAAGTCCCCGCACCATCAAAAGGTTCAGTATAGCTCATAGAATATCCGTAATCTTCTGTTATACTTTTTATTTTTGAAAAATAATCTGTAGTATCACCTGCTGTTTCATTAGATATTTTGTGTGATATAATCTCAATATAAATAGTTCTAACTATATTTAATGAAACAAACATCATTAAAATTATAGCTATTAATTTTACAATTTGTTTTCTCTCCATAGAATTCACCTACTATTTTTTTAATGTTACTTTAAAGCTCATATTTCCCAAATTATATTCTACACTTTTATATGAACCATTAGGATAAAATTTTATTTGATAAAAATTGCCCGGACTTTTTAAACTGCTTCTTGCATATTTGAAAATAGAACGACTATACGATACTCCGCCTGTACATGCAAAAATAATAGAATTAGTTTTGTAATATAGCTCTTTTGCTACTGAACTTTTTCCAGAAAAGCCATAACAACTTAACAAAACAACATAATCTTTTATATATATAGAATTTAAAGACCTAAATGTGTATTTTGATTTTTTGTTTTTTGTTACATACATACTTGAATCAGAAAAATTTAATCTACCAGGATCTCCATGCAAATATAAAAACACTTTATCCACGCCAAGCGGCATATTGTTCCAAGCACGTATAAAATCTGCAACAGTTCTAACACCAACACACTTTACATTTTTGCTTTTCGTATTGAAATATGGTGAACCTTTAACTTGTTTATCAAAACCTTTTTTACCTTGTTTATTATTTTTATAATATATAACATATGTCGAAACATGTCCATCATAGTCAGCACAAATAGTAGGACAATTTTCACAATATGCATATAAATTAGCACCTAAAATTCCTTCGTTAATCTGCTCATCCGCACTAATAAACCTACCAATACCCGCATCATAGTATCTACTCTGCAAATAGTAAAGATTAGTATCACTGTCAAAGTAATACCCACGATATCTAAGCGGATTTATATAAACAATAGTATTTGTATCCTTTTCTACCGTGCAGTTGCCCCATGCGTCATAGCTGTATTCCGCAACACAGTTGCCTGTACTGTCAAGTATAGCAATTATGTCGCCCTGTAGGTTAGTTACATAGTAATAACTGCTCGTTGTTGTATTCAAAGCCGATAGGTGTCTCTCCGCTGTAGCGGAAGTGTAAAGGATTCCGTTACGACGGAGTTTTAACTCTATTAATCAAAGCTCTTATCTACATCGGCAATCATTGAAGCAAAACTTTCGTCAGCGTTGTCTTCTATTTTCGTAACTATGTATTTATTACCTTTTTTCTTAAAGGATATTGTTATTCCTGAGCCTTCAGACATAACACTAATTGAGCATTTTTTCTTTGATTCCTCTGTTTTCAATTCTTGCTCAAATAATATATCCGCATATTTGTATATCTTTTTTACATCTGACAAATCTGACTTGTTGATTTCAATATCCTTAAAGTCTTCTATGCTATATACTTTATCTATCGAAAGCAAAAACAAACCTTCATATGTCGTTATATTTGAACGAAATGACGATTTAGTAAGATCAGGTTGTTCTCTTATTATAAAAGCAAATAATTTGTTATCTTTATATTTATAAACACTATAACATAAATCATTGTATTCATCAAAATTTTTAACCAACCTTATTTCTGACGGAACCTCTATTTCATCATTTTCAAATAAATAAATATTAAAATCATTTTTAACAAACATTCTGAAAAGTTTTTCATTTTCTTCTTTAATTATACTGACTGATTTAAGTTCTTTATTTTTATCCATTACAATTTTCATTGTTGAATCGTCAGACAAGATTTCATTATTTTTCGTAGTTTCACTCACTTCTCTTTGATTGGTTGTTACCGTATTATTATTTGAACTGTCTGATTTTGTTTTATCACAGCTTGTTAAACATAACAATATTACATAAGATATTATTAAAATAAATACTTTTTTCATGATTTTACACCTTACCTTTATTCATACTTTGTGAATTTCTTTTTTACTGCAAAATATTTTGTTTTGCTATTACAATTTCCCCATTTCACACTATTGTCAGGATTGATCTTTTTTAAACACTCAATTGCCAATTTACCAGGTTTATCCCACCAATTTTTAGTGATTGGATCTTGTTTCATAAAATGAAAATTACCGACATGTCTGCACTTCCCATTTATAACGAATTTTTGTATGCGAACCGCAACTAAATACTCTCCCTTTTTCAATTTTGCATTCTTATTTTTTACCTTACGAACAACTTTTTTACCAAAATCTTTTATTACCCAATCTACCATTTTATCAACCGTATATAATGGAGGCATTAAATATTTATCGTTAATTATTTCTCCATTTTTTGATACATTTATTTTGCCTTTACCAGGATGAAGCCATCTTCCATATACACCCATTGCGTATGAATAACAATTAAAAGTAGAATTGTATGCAGTAGCCACTCCAGTAGTTACTCCAATTTTACTTAAAGGAGCACAACCATTTTTATCAACTTTACATACAGGATTATCATCGCAATACTCAAACAGATTATATACACCCTCAGAAATCATATCAGGAGAATCCGCATTAACAAACCTACCAATACCCGCATCATAGTATCTACTCTGCAAATAGTAAAGGTTAGTATCACTGTCAAAGTAGTACCCCCTATATCTAAGCGGATTTATATAAGCAATAGTATTCGTATCCTTTTCTACGGTGCAGTTACCCCATGCGTCATAGCTGTATTCAGCAACACAGTTGCCTGTGCTGTCAAGTATAGCAATTATGTCGCCCTAAAGATTTGTTACATAATAGTACTCTTTGCCGTTAAACTCAAAGCTTATCGGTGTATCTCCGTTATAGCGGAAGTACCATTTGTTGTTATCGCCGTTTGTCTGTGCCGTCAGCTTGTCGCCGTTCCAGTAGTAATTGAACTTTACATTCCTTATTGTCTTGCTTGTGCGCAGTCCGTCTATATCTGTTAATATATAATTTACAAATAAATAGAATAAATACTGGTATCAATACTATCAATTTTATTATTTTGACTAATAATTTTTGCTTTTTCACCTTTAGAAAAATATTTATTATTTAACCACCATATCAAAGATTCTGTGCTTACTTCAGGTGCCATTTTTTTACCATTGATATATGTCCAAAACGGATGATCGTTTGATTTGCAATGTATAAAATCATCAAATTTCTTAATAACTGATTTTAATTCATTTATCTTTTCAATTGGCATCGAAATTATATCATAATGAAATAACATTTGAATATTTATAATCATTTTAATTCTCCTTACCATAGCAAAAAGAAAGCGTGACTTTTATTTTTTCTTCCATTAACATGAAAATGGTAATAATAACCGATTGTATCATACTTTCCATTATCTATTTCCGGTCCAACAGGTTTTTTATTATTTCCCGCAGCTTTAGCAACAGACTTTGCTTCTGACCTAGTTACCGTAAATATAGAGTTACCTTTTCTCATTTCAGTTACTGCTTGTGAATATGATAATCTCCTAC
>ENA-ORLW01002280-ORLW01002280.1-human-gut-metagenome-genome-assembly--contig:-NODE-2280-length-17719-cov-2.790783_pt1 | contig 17719 bp, 14 predicted proteins | sample MGYA00243017_ERZ508829 | MGnify/ENA primary metagenome ERZ508829 (study PRJEB26277, sample SAMN04329776) | human gut metagenome | biome: human-associated habitat | host: Homo sapiens | place: USA...
ACTTCCTGCGCGTCCGCGTCTTCGCGGCGGAGGTAGTGGCAGTCATTTGTCGCCAACAGGGGAATGCCCGTTTCGCGGCTGACCTGCACGAGCAGCGGCACGACACGTTTTTCGTCTTCCAAATCGTGATCCATGATTTCCACGAAATAATGCCCCTTGCCGAAAATGCTTTCCATCTCGCGGGCATGGGCGCATGCGGATTCAAAATTACCGTCCAGCAGCAGCCGATCCAGCTTGCCGGACAAACAGGCGCTCGACGCGATCAGGCCCTTGCTGTATTTTTTGAGCGTCGCCATATCCACGCGGGGACGATAATAAAAGCCGCGCGTCCAGCCTTCGCTGACCAGCTTGGTCAGGTTTTGATAGCCCTCCTGCGTTTCGCACAGCAGAATCAGGTGATTCATGGCGCGCATGCCGTTGGCGGCGCTGCGGTCGTCCATATTTTCGCACACATAGACTTCGCAGCCGATGACCGGGTGAATGCCGCGCTTTTTCGCCTCGGTATAAAAATCCACCACGCCATACATCACGCCGTGGTCGGTGATGGCGCAGGCGTCCATGCCCAGCTCTTTAACGCGGTCGAGCAGTGGGCCGATGCGGTTTGCGCCGTCCAGCAGGCTGTATTCGGTATGCAGGTGAAGATGTGCGAAAGCCATGTAATATGCTCCTTGTCAGTTCGTTTGTGCGATGGAGGTAAAGGTAATGGTAGCCAGAATCGGCAGAACGTCGTCGGGATTCATACGGGTTTCAAAGGAAATCTGAATGTCCTCGTTCCAGGTTTCGTAGGTATCCCAGGTTTCTTCGCCGTCCTGCCCGTTGACGGTCGCGCGATAGCAGATGAAGCGGCGGCCGCCGAGCGTGCGCATGCGAACGTCGGTCGCCCCAGCGTTCATATAATAGGTGACGACTTCCTGCTCGCCGTACTGCCGGAGTTCGTCGCCGGAATCGTTGGTATAGCAGAAAATATACAGATCGCCGATTTCGCCGAAGGCGCAGCCGGCAAAGAGCGCGTTGCCGCCTTCGGCCGCGTTGTTGGTGGTGTAATCGTTCATGGCGAAGTCATCCGGCACGGTCAGCGTGAAGCCGTAGGCCGAAAAATCGATGGTCTGTCCGCCGGAAATCGGGGTGATGCGCTCGGCATTCTTGTCGTAAGCATTCAGCCCCAGCGCGATGCCGCACCCGACGGCGAAGCAGATAACAAGCGCCAGAATGTATTGAACCGTGGATTTTTTCATGAAAGCTCCTTTTCAAAAACGAAAATAAACCGTTCTTATTGTAAACCCGGCGCGGGGGAACTGTCAAGCCGATGGAAACATAACAAAAAGCAGGCGGAGCACGCCTGTTTTTCGCTACGGTCTGTAAAGTTTCAAAGCTCGATACATGCGGGCAAACTTTATGCAATTTCCCAGAAAATCAAAAAAGGAGGCCTCGTCAGAGACCTCCCGAAAAGCGGGGAAAGAATTACTTGCCCGCGACGGCATTGGCTGCCGCAACACGGCCGTAGTACACGGCGGAACCGATCGCCATGCCGCAGCACGGATATTCCGCGTCAAACAGGCCGGTGAAGGCGACTTCGCCCGCGGCATACAGACCGGAAATCGGCTGGTCGTTGGTATCCAGCACGTGCGCGTCGGTGTCGATCTGGAGACCGCCGAAGGTGACGGAGGAGCCGGGCGTCATGTAGAAGGCGTAGTAGGTTTCGCCCTCGACCGGAATCATGTACTCGGCGGGCTTGCCGAAGTCTTCATCCTCACCCTTTTCGCAAAGCTCGTTGTAGCGGGTCACGGTCGCTTCCAGCGCGGAAGCGTCCATGCCGATCTGTTCGGCCAGTTCGGCGATGGTCGCGGCATGCGGTACGTTCTCCATCGTCACGCCCCAGGCCAGCATCGGGTACGGCTCGACGCACGCGCCGTTCTTGACGGCGGTGATATAGTAGCCGCAGGGGCTCTTCGCATCGGCCAGCGCCTGCGCGACATGGGACTGGTAGCTCCACTCGTTGACGACGCGCTCGCCCTTGTTGGTCACGATCAGGCCGGATTCCTCGTTGATGCCGACATAGCAGTCATAGCTGACATAAACCAGCTGGAGACCCGGCGCGTCAAAGTTCTTCGCGCCAACGGCTTCAGCCATCACCAGACCGTCGCCGACGTTGGTCATCGGCACGCCGGAGTAGATGTTGGTGGGGAGGAAGTCGTTGTAGCGGCTGAGCATTTCCTCATTGTGGGCATAGCCGCCGGTCGCGAGAATCACGCCCTTGGCGTTCACGGTGACGGTGCTGCCGTCGGCCATCGTGCCCTTCACGCCGACAACCGCGCCGTTTTCATCGGTCAGCAGCTCGTTGGCGGTGCAGTTATAGAGAATCTTGCCGCCGTTGCCCTCGTAGAGGTTGGTCAGCGGGGCGGTGAACTGGCCGCCGTGGCCGCTGGTCTGGCCGCCGCCACCCTTGACGTTGTGGACGCGCCACGGGGTCAGGGAGCTGTGAATCGGCTCGACGTCCTGCATCTGCACGCCGCGATCCACAAGCCACTGGATGTTTTCGGCAGAGTTGTCGCAGAAGGTGCGAACCAGATCCGCGTCCATGATGCCGTCGCGGTCAAAGCTCATCAGATAGTCGTACATCATGTCCGGCGTATCGGTGAAGCCCTGCGCGGTCTGCCATTCGGTACCCGCGCCGAGAATCTTGCCGCCGCTGCGCGCGGTGGAACCGCCGGTCACGCCGGTCTTTTCCAGAATCAGCACGTTCGCACCCGCTTCCAGCGCGGTGTTTGCGGCGGAAAGACCCGCGGCGCCCGCGCCGACGACGACCACATCCACGTCATAGACCGCGTCCTGCACCGGCTCTTTTTCCGCAACGGACTTGAGCGCCTGCGCGTCGCCGCCCGCCTGCGCGATGCAGTCTGCGACGGCGGCCTTGATGGCGTTGCTGGTCACGGTCGCGCTGGACACGCTGTCCACATCGATGGACTGCGCAGTCAGGATCACGCCCGGCAGCAGGTCGATCGGGGCGGTGCTGACGCCGTAGCCCAGACCGTAGGTTTCGGTGTGGTCGGTGACCTGGATATCGGTCATCGCGTCCTCAGAGAACGTGACTTCCACGGTCACGGGGCCGTTCTTGCCCGTCGCGCTGGCGGTATACGTGCCGGCGGTGAATTTGCCATCCCACGCGGCTGCGCCGGACGCCTCATCCAGACAGGCCTTGACGGCGGTCTTGACGGCGGTGCTGGACACCGTCGCGCCCGATACGCCGTCCACATCCGCGCTCTGCGCTTCCAGAATGGCGGCCTTGAGCGGCTCGCCGACTTCCGTGCCCAGACCCGCGGTTTCGCCGGAAACGTCGATGGTCAGATCGGTGATGGCGCTGTCGCTGACGGTGACCGTCACCTTGACCGCGCTCTCCATGCCCTGCGCCTCGGCAGAGTACGTGCCCGCGGTGTAGCCTGCCTCACCCAGCGCGCAGGCCGGCAGAGCAAGCGAGAGCGCCAGAGCGGCGAGAATCCCCTTTTTCATCGGAATACCTCCTTGTTCGTAACAAGAGCAATGATTTGTTCATATGAACATAATCAAAAAGACGTGGGATACTGTAACACAATCGACAGATTTTGTCAAGGATGAAACAATCTCATTCCGTATGCGCGCCTTGCCAAGCCGCCCCGCCGTGTGATACAATAGACAAGTTAAAAAGGAACGCAAAGGGGGAAGAAACATGGCGTTTTGCGCGTTTGATGACAGCGCCGCGCTGTTTGATTCCACACCCGTGGAAAATATGTTTATCACCGAATATATGCTTCGCGCGCCCGGCGATTTTGTGAAGGTCTATCTCTACGCGCTGATGCTGTGTTATCATCCGACGCCGCGCATGTCGCTTTCCTCGATGGCCAGGGATCTGGATATGACGGAGGAAGACGTAGAGCGCGCGTTCAAATACTGGGCGCGGGACGGGCTGGTTCGTCAGGTTGGCGACAATCCCGTGAGTTTCACGCTGTTCAATTTGAAACAGCTGACGCTGACACGGGCGGAAAATCCGGGGGACAAGCTGTACAATCAAAAGTTCATTGAAGAAGCTGAGCGGATTCTCAAACGGACGCTTCAGCCGGAGGAAATCAACCTCATCAACGACTGGATTCAGGTGCTCGAACTGCCGGAAGAAGTCGTTCTGATGCTGCTGCAAATCGAGATGGAGAACAGCCGGGGGCGCGTTTCCATCTCGATTGCGGGCAGGCGCGCCAAGGAATGGGCGCAGAGCGGCATCCGCACGGTGGACGACGTGGAAAAGATCGTCGTCATGGGCAGGGAACGTGAACAGCAGCTCCGAAAACTGCTGGCGCGCCTTGGCCAGCGCCGCGCGCCCAGCGAGGACGAAAAGGCCATGTACAAGACGTGGATCGACGAATGGGGTTTTACACCGGAAGCTGTGCAGGAAGCCTGCCGCGAGACGACGAAGGGCACGCCGACGATGGCGTATCTCAACGGCATTCTGATGCGCCAGCATCAGCTTGGCCGCCATGAAGTCATCGCGCTGGAAACGGGCATGCAGACTGAGCACGAGGCGCGCAATTTTGCCCGCGAGGTCTATGCGGGCTTGGGCGTGACGGGCAAAACGCCGACACAGGACGATTTGGCCGCGATTGAGACGTGGCATGAGCAAGGCGCAAACGACGAACTGATTCTGTTGGCCGTCAAGGCGGCGCACGGCAAATCCGGCGGCGGCAACATGGATGACGTGGACAACTATTTGCAGGATTGGCGTCGGCGCGGCCTGACCACGCCGGAAGCCGTTCGCGCGGAATCGGCGAGAACCCGCATGCTCAACGGTCAGCTTCGCGAAATCTACGCGGCGGCGGGCGTGGAGAAGCGCCCCAACGCGCCGGACCGCGATCTGCTCTGCCGCTGGGCGGGCGAAATGGGCATGACGCAGGAATTGATTGTGCAGGCGGCGGAATACGCGCGCGGCGCGGGTTCGCCGATGATGCTCATTGGCCGCATTCTGCGCGATTGGAGCCGCGCTGGCATTTCGACGCTGGAAGCTGCGCGGCAGGAACACGAGAGTCATATTCAGGGAATTGCGCAAAAAGCGCCGGTTTTGCAGACGGCTCAAAAGCAGGACGCTATGCTGCGCTATACGCCGGAAGAACGCCGCGCAACATACAGCGCTGCCGTCGTGAATTTTGACGAGGAGGATGACGGGCAATGAACCGCGAAAACGTGATGCGCGAAGCGCTCAGCGATCTGGAAGCCCAACGCGCAAGCAACATCGAAACCGAGAGACAGCGCCGCGAAGAAGCGCGGGCTAAAAGCGCGGAAATCGCGGCGTTGTTGGACGAAAGGCAGAAACTTTTCTATTCCGGCATGCGTGGCGCGTTCGCTTCTCCCGAAAAGGCGAAACAGATTTCCAGGAACATGAAAACGGAAATGGAACGCCTGAATCAAAAACTGCGCGCGGCGCTCGTTCAAAACGGCTTGCCGGAAGACTATTTGCAGCCTGTGTATCGCTGCGCAATCTGCAAAGATACCGGATATGTCGGGGAACCGATTCATGAACCGTGCGCATGCCTCAAAAGGACGGTTTTGAATAAGCTTTATCAAAACGAAGGCTTGCAGGGGCTTGAGCACGAAAATTTTGACACTTTCGACGAGCGTATTTTTCCGGATACGCCCATTGAGGGAAGAAAGCAAAGCCAACGCGGTTATATTCGGAAATATCGCGAATTCTGCGAGCAGTACGCGGACCAGTTCAGGCCCAACGAGGGGAAAGGGCTTCTGTTTTCCGGCCGATCCGGATTGGGCAAGACGTTTCTGATGAATTGTGTTGCTCAACGGGTGCTTGAACGCGGATATTCGGTGGTTGTCATTTCCGCCTATAAACTGGTCGAGTTGATGCGCGGTTATCAGTTTGACGGAAAAGGGGCGGAGCAGGTGCAGGATATTCTGACCTGCGACCTGCTGGCCATTGACGATCTGGGCAGCGAACCGATGATCCGCAACGTGACAGTCAGCGCGCTGTATCATATTGTCAGCGAGCGAAATAACGCTAATCGCGCGATGATCGTGACGACAAACTGTGACAGCGATTTGCTTTATGAAAAATATGATGACCGTATTGCCGCGCGTTTGACAGCACCCAGCCGAATGAATGTAATCGAATTTGTGGGCACGGACGTCCGCCGCTTCGCGCATGAAAGATAGCCGCGGATATTGGCAGAAAGATGGTGCTTTTTAAGCAATGCGGAAGCGCAGAACGGAGAAACGGTACGGTTTAACGGTATGGTTTATTTAAAATCGTTTGAATTCCCGGATGACGGCACGGAGTTTGACTTTTTGCTCGAAGTGAAGCGAACCTGTTATACGTCGTTTTATCCGTTCAAAATTCTTTCACGCCGCCACTTTGAACGCATCGACTTTGAACCGATCACCATGCTGTATGGCGGAAATGGTTCGGGCAAATCGACGGCGCTGCATGTCATCGCGGCGCGTGCGGGCGTAAAATGCGACGCACGTTTCAATCAAACCAGTTTTTTTGAGGATTATGTGCGGCTTTGCCGTATGAAAGCGGATGAAATCCCGGCAAACAGCCGTCTGCTGGCCAGCGACGATGTGTTTGACGCGATGCTGGATACGCGCGCGTTTAACGACGGCATGGATCAGGAACGAGAAGCGGTTTTTCAGGAATATCTGGCCAACAAGCGCAGCCATTTTCAGCTTTCATCCATGGCGGATTACGAGCAGCTTCGTCTTGTCAACAGCGCGCGGCATAAAACGCAGTCGCGCTACGTACGGGAGGAGCTGGGCATGAATGTGCGGACGTATTCCAACGGCGAAAATGCGTTTAAGATGTTTACAAACGCCATCGAAGAGGATGCGCTGTATCTGCTGGACGAACCGGAGAACAGTCTTTCGCCGACGAGACAGATGGAGCTGACGGAATACATCGAAAACGCCGCGCGATTCTTCCGCTGTCAATTTGTGATCTCGACGCACTCGCCGTTCCTGCTCAGTCTGCGCGGCGCAAAAATCTATGATTTGGACAGCGCCCCGGTAGATGTACGCCGATGGACGGAGCTTGAAAACGTGCGGACATATTACGATTTTTTCAAAAAGCACGAGCGGGAGTTTTCAGACGAATAAAAGAATCCGGACGATTCATCCGATTTGGATGTTCGTCCGGATTTTAAGTGGATGAAGTTTTTTACGCTATCCAACTTCTTCAATTCGTTTTTTCAAGGAAGAAGCCTTTCATGCAAAGCAACGGTAGCGTGAGGGTTAAGTCTCCCTCTTCGAGGGACGATTGAAATCGTCTCTGCCTGAGGCGGATTCAGACGATGAAAAAACACCGAAGGCTGGCACAACGAAGTCGTGACGGAAGAGGTTACATCAAGCCCGCCGCTTGCAGCTGACTGCGCAGATTGCTGACCGCGCCTTCCAGCGAAGTATAATCGATCGGGGAAAGGGAGAGCAGCGTCTGCACCGCGCTGATGGCGGTATTGATCTGCCGACGGGTATCGTTGGTGAGATCCGGCGACGAACCGACCAGCTGATAGGCCGTATACACCAGACTGCTTGCGTCGCTCACAATGCTTTCCAGTTCGGAAGGCTGCTGCGTAGCGGTGTATGCGTCGTGAATCTGACAGATATGGTTCGCAATATCGTTGGTGCTCTTGAGCGTGGCGAATTCGCCCAGATACTTGCGGATGGTGTCGCCGTAAGTATCGATGTAATCATAGAGCGGATGGCCGCGCGGGATGAGCACGATGCCGCGGCTTTCCACCGAGTAGGACGGGCAGTAATCCGTTGCCAGCAGGCCGGATTCCGTGCAGATGGAGACGGACTTGTGCATGCTGCAATAAGCGGTAGGCACGCTGTCTGCGCTCCAGTAATCGGTGATGGTCTTATAGCCGTTCACGTCGTTATAGCAGGCATCTGTTGCCAGCTGACCGCTTACGCCGCACGTGGTTACGCGCACGAGGTTATAGTCGCTCGGCGTGCCATCGATGATTTCACGGGAATCGAGGTTCTTTGCCTTGTGAATCTTCTCCATGAAGGACTGCCACAGCGGCGCAGCGGCGTTGCCGCCCGTCGCCTTGGAAGAGAGCGCCTTATAGTTGTCATGGCCGATCCAGACGGAGGCGGAATACCAGCCCGTCATGCCGGCAAAGAACACGCCTTTGCTGTCCGAGTTGGTGCCGGTTTTGCCCGCGACGACCTGAGACGAAATCTTCGCCTTGGTGCCTGTGCCGCTCTGCACGGCTTCTTTGAGCATATCCACCACGAGATACGCTGTCGAGGGCTTGAACACCTGATGGCGATCCTGCTGCTGGTGCATATCGACGACAACGTTGCCGTTGCTGTCCACAATGCGGGAGAAGGATAACGGCTGCTGATACACGCCCTTGTTGGCGATGGTGCCGAAGGCGACGGCCATCTGCACCGGGGTGATGCCGGACGAGCCGAGCGCCAGGCCGAACGGGTCGGCGTTGATGTTTTTATCGGGAATGCCCATCAGGTGCAGATATTCCACCGAGCGGGACACGCCGACATAGGTCATCAAAATCTGCGCCGCGGCGGTGTTGTAGCTGTTGCGCAGCGCGCTGCGGAAGCTCTGCGGGCCTTTATACCCGCCGCCGCCGTAGTTCTTGGGCCAGGAATCTTTGCCGCTGGAATCCTTCCAGCCGGAAATCGGAACGGGCATGTTGTAGGCGATGGAGGCCGGAGACGCGCCCAGATCGATGGCCGGCGCGTAGACCGTCAGCGGCTTGATGGAAGAGCCGACGGGCATGGTCATGCCGCTGGCGCGGTTGAGCGTCTTGCGCGTGGTCGGCTTATAGCGCCCGCCGACGATGGCTTTCAGCTCGCCCGTGCGGTAGTCCAACACACACGCGGCGGCCTGCGGCTGCTCGATTTCGGTGTAGGTGCCGTCCGCATTGCGGGATTGATAGACTTTGTCGGACGGATCGCGCAGGCGGGGATAGTCGCTCCAGTTTGCCAGCGTGTCTTCGACGATCTCCTGAATTTCGGTGTCGAGGCAGAGGTAGACGCTGTAACCGCCCGTGCGGAGTTTGTTTTCCATCGCATAGCGGTTCGCGGAAGTATCTTCCAGACCGTTGAGGTCGAGGAAGGTATCCACCACGTCGCTGATGGCGTATTCGACGTAGTGCGGATAGGCGTACATATCCGTCGAAGCGGGGGATTTTTCCAGCACGCTGGCCGTCGAACGATCCAGCGCGGCATTGTACTGCTGGGCGGTAATCAGCCCGTTTTCACGCATCTGCCGCAGCACATAATCCGTGCGGTTGTTGGTGATGTCGGGCGTGTTGCTGCCTTCGGTGTTGCGGGTATAGAAGTTGCTGCGCGGGTTGTAATAATTCGGGCTTCGGGTCAGACCGGCCAGCATCGCGCATTCGCGAAGCGTCAGCTGATCCAGTTCCTTGCCGAAATAGCCGTAAGCCGCCACGCGCACGCCGTAGTAACTGCCGCCGAGGAAGATGGTGTTCAGATAGCTTTCCAGAATCTGTTTTTTTGTGTAGCGCGTTTCCAGCTCCATCGCCAGATAGGCTTCCTGCAGCTTGCGCTTGTAGGATTGCTCGCTGGAAAGCACGGTCTGCTTGATGAGCTGCTGGGTGATGGTTGAGCCGCCCTGCGTGGAACCGCTGGTGAAGTTGGCGACCAGCGCGCCCACGATACGCTTGACGTCTACGCCGTTGTGCTCGTAAAAACGCGCGTCTTCCACAGCGATGAAGGCATTTTGAAGCATTTCCGGAATCTCGTCGATGGAGACCATGATGCGGTCTTCCGTACCCTTGTAATCGGTGATGAGGTTCCCTTCGCTGTCGTATATGAAGGAAGTTTTATCCTGAGCATCCAGCGCGGCCAGATCGAGCGTCGGCGCGGTATCGACAAACGCCTTGGCGATGCCGATGACGGCGCCCAGCAGCGCCAGCCCCACGCACAAGGCGATGATGAAGGACAGACGAATGGTGGTCGCGGCAACGCTGAGCACGAAATTCGGCTTTTTGGTGCGCGCCTTGAAAATGGAGCGCGCACGCGGATGAACGGCGCGATTGGGCATGTTTTTCCTCCTTGCCATACGGGTAAAGCGCCCGAAGAAAAGGGCGATATGTCATTATAACACAAAAACGCGTTTTCCGCATCAAAAACCGAAAAAGTTGAGGAAGAATCCCTTTCCGCTTTTTGCCATATGATGACGGGGAGGGGATGGGCGTGACGGAAAAGCAGCTTAAACGGTATTCCGCGCGGGCGCGCAGACGAAGGCGGCTGCGGCGGCTGACGCTGCTGATGCTGGTTCTGGCGGCGGCCTTTCTGCTGATCGACCGAAACTTCCGGCCGCTGGTTTTCTCCCTGGCGGAGGCGAGAAGCGCCGCGATGGCGACCCGCGCGCTGAACGGCGCGCTCACCGAAGCACTGGAGGACGGTGTGGAATATGACGATCTGATGAATGTGCGGATGGACGACAGCGGGCAGGTTTCGCTGCTCTCGGCCAACACCATGCGCATGAACGCCCTGGCTGACCGCGCGGGCGACGCGGCGCTGCGCAAGCTGGAAACGGTCAGCGCGCAAAAGGTCTATGTGCCGCTCGGCGCGGCGCTGGGGCTGACGCTCTTTGCGGGCAGCGGGCCGCGCATCCCGATTTCCATTGTGCCCGTCGGCACGGTGCAGACGGATTTTGAAACGGAATTTGAGGCCTGCGGCATCAACCAGACGCGGCATAAGGTCTATTTGCAGCTCTCGGCCAGCATTCGCATCGTCATTCCGACGGGCGCAAAGACGACGAACGTCAGCGCAAACATGCTCGTGGCTGAATCAATCATCATTGGCAAAGTGCCGGAGAGCTTCGTGGGCTATAACCTGAACCCGGATGAGCTGAACATGGAGCCTTAGTGCTTGCCTGCCAAGCAAAAGAATGATATAATCACTTCAAAGATACTTGGGGGCGCGAACGATGAAGGTGCTTGATCTCGATATGGATTTTTTCCTGACGGACGCATGTCCGCTTGCGCCGCTGGGAGAAAGGCCGCCGGAATCCTGCGCCAGACCGTATGGCGACGAACAGGTGATCGCTTTTCTGGAAGAGCAATGCGGACTGAGCCGTGCGCATCCCGTGCCGGGGCGGATTTTTGATACGCATGACAAGGCGCTGGATTTCTGGCTGGCGCAGATGGAAGCGGGAAAGCTGCAACCGCCGTTCGACGTTGTGCATGTGGATACGCATTCCGATCTCGCCTTTGGGCCTCCGGGAACGGATTTTGTGCTCAAGGCCGTGCTGACCCGCAATCCCAGGGCGCGCGCGACGCTTGGGGCATACCGCGAGGGGAAAAAGCTCGACGAAGCGAATTACCTGCTGTTTGCGCTGGCTTTTCGCTGGATCAGCCGCCTGACATATGTGCGCAATCCGAAATCGCATCAGGATATTCCGGCGCGGCTGCTCGATACGGAGGGAAACATTCGGCTGCAAAGCGATATTTCCGTGCTGATGGAAGCGATGAACGGGCGCGAACCGACGATTCCCTTTGAAGTGTTTGACGATTATCGTCAGTTCCGCGAGACGGGTTACGAATTTGTGACGATGGCGCAGTCGCCGCGATATGCGCCCGCTTCGGCGGATCGAATCATGCGGCTGCTCAAACCCTATATCCTCGAAACCTGACGGTTAAAAAAGTTAGAAAACATATCGAAAAAGAAAAAAAGATTTGTTTTTCAAGATTGAGTTATATTTCACAGTATCCCGCATAAAATGCAAATGAAGGGCAAAAAATGTCGGATATATCCATGCGGGATGGGAAACGAATAACGCCCGACGGTCGAAAAAATAAAATTGGATTACAGGAGGTTGCCAGAATGGATACAGTACGTGTAGTTGTTGCGGATGACAATATACAGCTCAGGGACATGGTCGCCGAGTATTTGCAGGAGCAGAACGGCATCGAGGTTGTCGGCACGGCAGGAGACGGCGTGGAAACGTTGCGGCTGGTGACCGAATGCGAGCCGGATGTGCTGGTCTGCGACCTGATTATGCCGCAGATGGACGGTTATGCGGTGCTTGAGCGGCTTCAGGCGATGAAGCTGTCCAAGCAGCCCGGCGTGATTGCGCTGACCGCGCTGGGGCGCGACGACTTTATTTCCCGCGCGGTTAATCTCGGCGTGAACTATTACATGGTCAAGCCGTTTGATTTCATGATGCTGGCGCAGCGCGTCTATGAGGCGGCGGGCGAGAGCCTGCGCGCCGAGGCGCTCAGCGCCAAGATGATTCAGAAGCAGGGCGGCAAGCCCAGCGGCGAAACGCTGGAAGAGCGGATCGCGAATCTCTTCCTGACGGTCGGCATTCCCGCGCACATTAAGGGCTATCAGTATCTGCGCGAAGCTGTGCGCATGGTGATGGATAATCCGGAACTGATGAGCCGCATCACCAAGGAGCTGTACCCCGGCATTGCGCACCGCTTCGGCACGACGTCCAGCAAGGTTGAGCGCGCCATCCGCCACGCCATCGAGGTGGCATGGAACCGCGGGCGCATCGACGCGCTGGACGAGGCGTTCGGCAAGAACGTCTGCTCGCTGGATGATAAGCCGACCAACGGCGAGTTCATCGCGCTGGTCGCGGATAGGCTCAGCGTGGATCGGACGGCGTAAGTCAAAATAGAATAAAAAGGCGAAAGCGTTTGTTAGAGCGCTTTCGCCTTTTTTGTGCTGTGATGTAAAGATATTATTCTCTGAAATCGAAAAGCTGTTTAGGCGTGATTTCCAGAACTTCACAGAGCTTGAAGATGACATCAAAAGAAACGCCAACATTTCCAAGCTCGATAGCGCTGATATGACTTCGGTCAATGTCGGCCAGTTCGGCCAGCTTCATTTGAGTCAGACGCTTTTTCTTGCGGTAATAAACGACGTTTAACCCGAACTGTTCGTAAAATTTTTTGTATTCCGGTTTCATACTCTCACCTCGCTTTATTCTAGGTGAGAAAAAACAATAAATAAACCTTGTGAAAACCGCATAATGTTGTTGACACAAGTCAAATGAGGCGTTAGAATAATGCTGAAAGCAGAAGACAACGGAGGAATACGAGAAAGGGACGATGAGGGAATGGCAGGAGAAAAATACAGGTATCATAAGAAACGCGGAACGATTCACTTTATTCCGGGATGCTGTGGACATGCAAATACAAGTAAACCGGGATGCAGAAAAGAGAATTATGGAGAGTGCTTTACTTATGAAGAAGCTGTCGAACGTTTGAAGGCAAGTAACGTAATAGGGAAAAAGTGTACTGTATGCAAATGGGAAAAGGGAGAGTAAAAAGTGATGGGAAAGGAAGAACTTATCCAGTACTTTGAAGACGCGATAGCACTTGAAACGGCAGTCATCACACAGGAGAATTTTATAAGTCAGTTTGAAGCGATGAGCAAGAATAAGAAACCGGTATTGGTTGAGAGGAAAGTTCAGGTGGCAGAACCGGATCCGAACGGACTTGATTCAGAAACAAATGCAGTTACGTTTTTTCTTGTAGCCAATACCGTTATATTTTCATTTGCACAACTTATAGAATTCAGTGCGGTAGAACCGAGCTTCTTTTCGTTAATAGGAATGGCTATTTTTAATGGAATAATACTTGCTATTTACCTGCCAGAAAAGAAGAAGTGGAAGGAAGCATATTCGAAACAGAGGGATATGTATAACGAAGATTGTAAAGCTTGTTGGGAAGAAAACGAAAAGAGAAGAGAAGAGTTTGCTCGTAATCAAAAGTGTTGGGAGGATTCATGCACAAAAATGAGAGCAACCCTAGAAAAGCCATTGAAGGAAACAAAAGAAAATCTGGAAAGGGTATATTCAAAAAACATTATATATCCAAAATATAGAAATCTGCCTGCATTGACAAGTATATATGAATATTATGTTACGGGAAGATGCGAAGAACTGTCTGGGCCTTATGGCGCATATAACTTATACGAGGATGAAGTTAGAAAAGACAAGATTATTTCTCAACTGAATACAGTTATAGCAAATTTGGAACAAATCAAGCAGAACCAATATAAATTGTATGAACAGGTTTGTCAGATTCAAAGCAATACGAATAGAATGGTGTGGGAATTGAATGCAATCAAAGGATATGTGATTGAACTGACAAATCTTACGGCATTGAATACTTACTATAATGGAGTAACGGCGTTGAATACGAGGATAATGACGTCGTATATGTGATAAATGCGATTTACAGGGCAAATTTCAAGCACATGCGATTTAAAATCAAAATGTGAAGAAATAAACTGATTCAGAAATTGAGTCAATTTCAAATTTGTGTTTCTGCCGACGCGGTTCGCCCTCCGCGTCGGCCTTTCTGTTTTACAGCGAATCCCACCGCTTTTTTTGTCCGTAAGCCTTGCCAATTTCGCGCTTAGAGGGTACAATAGAAACTGTGTAGATAGGAGTATGAGCATGCGGGAAACATTTGTCATCCGCTTAAAGGAAGCGTGCGGGGTTTCGCCCGGCCAACATGTGCTGGTCGCGGTAAGCGGCGGCGCGGATTCGACGGCGCTGCTGTGCCTTTTCGATGAAATTCGGGAAGCGTTTCCGCTTCAAATCTCCTGTGCACACGTAGAGCACGGCATTCGCGGCGCAGCCTCGGTGGAGGATATGCGCTTTGTGGAGGCGCTGTGCGCACAAAAGAACATACCGTTTTACGGCAGTCGGGTGGATGCAACGGCCTATGCCAGGGCACATAAGTGCGGCCTTGAAGACGCTGCGCGGACGCTGCGCTATGATTCCCTGATGGAGACGGCAAAAGCTGTCGGCGCGGACGCAATCGCGCTGGCGCACCATCAGGGGGATCAGGCGGAAACCGTGCTGCTGCACGCGGCGCGGGGAAGCGACGTCCGCGGGCTTTGCGCCATGCGGGCGCGGCGGGGGAACATCATCCGTCCGCTGTTGACGTTTACGCCGGAACAGCTCCGCGCCTATCTGCAAAGCATCGGCCAGCCGTGGCGCGAGGATGAAACCAACGTCTGTCAGGATTACGCGAGGAACCGTATTCGCCATGCCGCGCTTCCGGCGCTGGAGGCGGCGTATCCCGATGCGCGGGCGGCGCTGGCGCGGCTGGCTTCGTCGGCCCAGCGGGATGAGGATTACTTTTCCGCAAGGCTTGGCGAGCTGGGGCTGAATCGGCCGCTGATGCTGGTGAACGGCGCATGCCTGCCCAAGGAAAAACTGGCGGGGCTGCATCCGGCGCTGGCGGGGCGCACGCTTGTCCGGTTGATCGAGGCGGCGGGCGTGCCGACGCAGAGCGCACAGGTGATTGCCAAACTGCTGGATTTGCTGCCGACGTGCGGCGCAGTCAACCTGACCGACAGCGCGCGGGCGGAAATCGGCACGGCTTACGTCGCCGTTCTCCGACAGGAAGAAGTTGCTGCGCCGACAATGCTCAATCCGTGGGGAGAGACCGAAACGCCGTTCGGCACGGTGCGCGTTCGACGAGCCGGGGCAGGCGAGACGGGCGACGGCATGCGCAGTCAGGCGATGGATGAAAGCCTGCTGCAAGGCGCGGCGCTTATGCCGTGGCAAAGCGGCGACACGATGACGCCGTTTGGGGCAAATCGCCCTGTGCGGATGAAAAAACTGCTGGAAAATGTAGAGCCTGCGCTGCGCAGAAGCGTGCCCGTGCTCAAACGGGGAGACACAGTGCTATGGATGCCGGGCGTTCGTCCGGCTGAGATATGCCGCGGTGCGGGCGGCGCGCGCGTGATGGTTGAGTTTGTCAACCGGTTCGGCGGCGATTTCCGCTCGACGGCGGCCCAACAACAATCAAAAAATCAGGGGGAACAAAAGCATGAATGAGCAAAGAAAAACGTATGCAGATTTGAAGGACGAGCTGCTGATTACGCGCGACCAGATTGCCAAGCGCGTCAAGGAGATGGGCGCGGAAATCACCCGCGATTTCGAGGGCAAGGATTTGACGGTCATCTGCATTCTCAAAGGCGCAGTGGTGTTCTTTGTGGATCTGGTTCGCGAAATCGACCTGCCGATGACGATGGATTTCATGGCGATTTCCAGCTATGGAAGCGCGACCAAGTCCTCCGGCGTGGTGCGCATTCTCAAGGATCTGGATAAGCCGATCAACGGCAAGGACGTGCTGATCATCGAGGATATCGTCGATTCCGGCATGACGCTCTCGTTCCTCAAGGAGAATCTGCTCAGCCGCGGTGCGACCTCGCTGCATATCGCCACGCTGCTGGATAAGCCGGAGCGCCGCCGCGTGCCGCTGCATGTGGATTATTTCGGCTTCACGATTCCGGATGAGTTCGTCGTCGGTTACGGCCTTGACTATGCCGAAAAGTATCGGAACCTGCCGGATATCGGCGTGCTGCGTCCGGAAATCTACGAATAAAATTTTTTTCGCCGCGGCTCAGGCCGCGCCAACTGGAGGTTCCCATTGAAAAAATCATATAAGGGCTTTCCGATTTATGCGTTGATTATCATTGGCGTGCTGATTGCCGCCCAGCTGTTTTCCTCTTCGTTCAGCAGCCAGCGGGGACAGCGGATCGAGGCGGCCAAGCTGTTTGAATACATCGACAGCGGGGTGATCGATGCGGTTGCGCTGGAGGACGATGTGGCCTATGCGCACATGAAGGCGAGCAACATTCCGCTGAGCGCGTTTTCAAACTCGGCCTATGATTTCAGCGCCATCATTTCGCGGGATACGTTTGTAGAAACCTGCCGTCAGCTGGCCGCGCGCAAGGCGGGCACGACGGCGGACGACGTGACCGAAATCGACCTCGGCTTTGATTTGAGCTATCTGCCCCAGCCGACCACGCCGTGGCTGCTGGAAATGCTGCCGTATATCATCATGACGGTCGGCCTGATGGCGTTCTGGATGATGATGATGCGCCAGCAGGGCGGCGGCGGTGGCAAGATGATGACCTTCGGCCACAGCCCGGCGCGCGTGTTTGAGCCGGACGGCAACCGCGTCACCTTTGCGGACGTCGCGGGCGCGGTCGAAGAAAAAGAAGAGATGCAGGAGCTGGTCGAGTTCCTCAAAAATCCGCGCAGATTTACGGCGGTCGGCGCGCGCATTCCCAAGGGCGTGCTGCTTGTCGGCCCGCCAGGCACAGGCAAAACGCTGCTGGCGAAGGCCGTCGCGGGCGAAGCAGGCGTGCCGTTTATGTCCATTTCCGGTTCGGACTTTGTGGAAATGTTTGTCGGCGTGGGCGCGAGCCGCGTGCGCGATTTATTCGAGCAGGCGAAAAAGGTAGCCCCCGCGATCGTCTTCATCGATGAAATTGACGCAGTCGGCCGCAGACGCGGCGCGGGTCTCGGCGGAGGCCACGACGAGCGCGAGCAGACGCTCAACCAGTTGCTGGTCGAAATGGACGGCTTCAGCAGCAACACGGGCGTGATCGTCATTGCGGCAACAAACCGCAAGGACATTCTCGATCCGGCGTTGCTGCGTCCGGGCCGGTTTGACCGCCAGATCACCGTCGGCTATCCCGATGTGCGCGGCCGCGAGGCGATTCTGCGCGTGCATGCGAAGGAGAAGCCGCTGGCGGACGACGTGGATTTGGCGAACATCGCCAAGCGCACGCCGTATTTCGCGGGCGCGGATCTGGAAAACATCATGAACGAAGCGGCGATTCTCTGCGCGCGCGAGGGCAAGGATAAGATCACTATGCGCCACCTCAACGACGCGATCGAGCGCGTGCAGATGGGTCCGGAGAAGAAGAGCCACAT
>ENA-ORLW01002310-ORLW01002310.1-human-gut-metagenome-genome-assembly--contig:-NODE-2310-length-17541-cov-4.597000_pt1 | contig 17541 bp, 18 predicted proteins | sample MGYA00243017_ERZ508829 | MGnify/ENA primary metagenome ERZ508829 (study PRJEB26277, sample SAMN04329776) | human gut metagenome | biome: human-associated habitat | host: Homo sapiens | place: USA...
AGCCTCATTGCATAGGAATGCCAAACAGATTATCCTTAAAGTAGGAGGTGGCAGAAATGGCAAACGAAGATAAAAAAGATTTTAATGCTATGTTGCACGATAATAAGGATATGCCCAAATTTCAAATTATTACAGACCAGAAAAGCATTGAAAAATATGGTGGCAGTAAAATGTATTTTGCACCGCCAATCGACTATGACAAAGTAATGAAAAAAATTCCGTATGGTAAAGTGATTACCGTCGGAAAAATACGAGAATACTTTGCAGAGTTAAGTGGTGCAGATTTTACAGAACCCATTACGGCAGGAATTTTTGTTTCTATTGTGGCATGGGCGAGTTATCAGCGTTCAGAAGATGAAACACCTTATTGGAGAACATTAAAAGCGAACGGAGAACTAAATGCTAAATACCCAAATGGTATTGAAGCACAAAAAGAAAAATTAGAAGCAGAAGGACACACCATTATTCAAAAAGGGCGTAAAAATGTACGATATTATGTAAAGGGCTATGAAAATTCCCTCTTTGATTTGAAGTAGGCTTTGGAACAATAGATGGTTACGCTTATAAGGATTATTGGACAATTGATAGATAACTTCAGGTTTGTATAATTAAAGCACTGGTTAAATCACACATTATCCCAGTGATTTTTGACCAGTGCTTTAATACCATCATGAATATTAGTGTTTGAATCTCCATCCAGAAATGTGACAACCCGAAAGCCGATGTCAGCATATTTCTTGCGTTCCGCTTCAAATTCTTCCTGTGACGGAAAATCGTTACGCCAGAGATAATACGTTGGCTTACGCAAGGCTATCACATCCTTTCTGTTAACTTTTCTATGATTATCATATAAAAAATGGACAGTTTTCGTGTCTGTCCACTTTAAAATCAATTTACCGTTCACGATCTGAATGGGTTAATTGTCCTCTTTTTGCCAGTTCCAGTATTTCTGGTGGAATACGTCCCATCAGCTTCTGGAGATTTTCATAATCGGCTCTGAGTCTGGCATCATCCATTTTCTTTCGTATACTGCTGGACGTTGCTTCTTTTACCTGTCTGCTTAAATCCTGTGTCTGCCTTTTTAATGATACATTATCTGACTTTAAGGAACTAATCGTCTTATCATATTTCCGAACCTGCGTCTGAAAGTTCTCTATTGCAGGAAAAAATTTCTGCAATAGTTCCACAGCTTTATCTGTATTTTTACCAGCATTAAAAATATTTGTACTTTCCAACAGATCAGTGATTTGCTTAGCCTGCCGGGTAAGATGCGCTGCTTCTTTAAAAAGTCGTGGTGGAATATGTTCACGTCCGGTCATGCTGGCGGCTTCTCCACGTTCCAGATCTGGATATTTTTCTACCATGTGTTTCCAGAACTCGTCCTGCCACCAGGTCAGCTTTTTCTTATTTCCAAGAATCTCTTTTGCACAAAGTCTTCCATCCTGAGTTATCGGGACAAAAGAAAGGTGCATATGTGGAGTTTTCTCGTCCATATGCACCACAGCCGAAAGGATTGTCTCTGAATCCTGATATTTCTTTATAAATTCCAAAGCTGTTTGGAAATACGCTCTGATTTCACTCTTTTTCTTACTTTTGAAAAATTCTGGTGTAGCGGTAATTAGAACTTCAACAACACGTACACTGTCTTTGCGTGTCCGGCATCCGTATTCTTCAATCAGTCGATTCGACTCTGCCCGGTACTTTCCGACTGGTTCAATCAAATGATAATTCAAATTTCCTCGACTGTTGTCTATATCCGGATTACTGGCATATTTTTCTTTTTTCCGTTCATTGTGAGCTTCAATATTGCTGATTTCAGGTCCTTTGTATTTTGCAAATCTTAAAATACCGTATTGTGCTTTTTGCATTTGTACTTCCTCCTTTCCCCAAAACAGGCTAACTGTCATATTATTTTGACAGCCAACCTGAAAAATATATAATGTGTAACTTACATTGAATTACTACGTACATACGTACCAGATTAATTTGTCCATTCTTTCGGTACGTACGTACACTGGGAATCGTCCATAAAACCATCTGTATAGAACGGCTTTGTAATAACCTTTACTCCCGTAAATCCCCATACTCGTCTCCCAGCAGAATTTTTTATTGTATTGCAATGTTCCAGATTATATTTTGCTTGAACAGCAATCATAGCATCTGAGAAACTACGATTTTTTAATGCAGTCATGGAATTTTCTTCACACCAGAGCCGATAGCTCTCATACAGTTCTTTGGAACTTGCACTTGCCTCTGCCTGAAAGCGAATATATCCTTCTGATTCTAAAAACTCCAGTACATTGTTGTTGTCCCGTTTCACATTTTCACGATTCGCCTTAATACGGGGACTTTCTGTAAATTTAAAATTCTGACGGACTAACCGTTGTAGTCCTTTAAACGCCCAGAGAAAAATACTTTCGGCTTCCTTCTTCATTTTTTCTGCCAGATAAGGATCATCTACACGATCAGCAGGTTTCTCCTTTGCTGTCAGTACTAATTGCCTTCGGTAAAATCCATCACTACGGTCATACAATGCCTGTAAATCTCCATTGCTGAATGCAAGCAGTCTGGAAAAAAGCCACCCCTGATAACTTTGCTTTCCTTTACGCTCTAAGTCCATTTTCCCCTGAGCAGTAACAATGGATTTCACATAACTGGTCTGTTTTAGGGCTTCCATTCGCATATCATCATCTACACACAATAAAATATGCTCAAGGTCAGCTCTAGCAAAGCGGTTTTCAGAAATTTTACCGATACTTCCGTCTTTCATATTTGAGCCTAACAGGCTGTTCAGAACAGCACCAATCTGTGATTTACCCTCTCCACCATTTCCTTTTATAATCATCATCCGTTGTCCCTTGTTGCTTGGAATCAGGCAATACCCTATGAATTCCTGTAAAGTTGGAATATCTTCCGGGTAGAGCAGTTGATCTAAAAATGACAGCCATGTAGAAGCTTCTGGTGTATCTGGATTATAATTGACTGGAAGACGCATTCGTACAATATCTGGTTTTTCAGGGATAAATGTGCCATCTATATATATCGTTCCATTTGCAAGATGGATTTTATTGGCTTCTGGTGGAAAATCCTCTATATAAGCTGCCAGTTTCATAACTTCTAAAATATTTGTCACTTTGCGTGGAACATTGTTAATGGCATAATGTTTCAGACTTTCAAATATTTCCCCACGAAGGGGCAGATCATCAGTGACCCGCCCCTCTGGAGTAAAAAATGCATTGTTGGCAAAGAGTATTTTATGCGTATGGAGAAATTCTTCACAAAAGGCTGCTTCATTGATATTGGTTCCGTCAAACCAAACTGGATAATTACTAAGCTGCTTTTGCTTCTTCTGCATATACATCCTCCTCATCACGAGACCCTGAAAGATATTTCAAATCTTCCAGATAGCCTGTTTCTTTCATGGATTTTACAACTTCAAAGCCTTCTTCTTCATCTGCAAAGGTCAGATAATCTGCCAGATATTCGATATAACTCAGATTTTCACATGCTTCTTCAAATCGTTCGTCCATAGGTAAATCCGGTCGTTCTGGTGCATACAGTGCTTTCCATTTTTCCAGACGATGAAGATATTCGCATACCATTTTCTGGCATTCATGTAATTCTTTCTGTCTGCTTTTTGTTTCCATGTACTCGGGCTTTTTCAGAGCTGCTATTACTGGCGGATTATCTGGTGTAATACCAAAATCTACAGCAATTTTCTTGGCGGCTTCATAGTTACTCAGTCCAAATAGATTTGCAACAAACTGGATCACATCTCCGGTAGCACCACAGCCAAAGCAGTAGTAATAAGTTGTGTTTAGTTTCATACTTGGGTAATGGTCATTATGAAATGGGCAACAGATCATGTTGTTTCTTCCAATTTTCATGCCATAATATTCGGCAGCCTGTCCGACTGTTACAGTTTCTTTTATTGTTTCAAATAATCTCATTCTATTTTCCTCCTGATTTAAGTTTGAATTTAAAGCTGTGCCGTTTTATCCAGTTCCTTTCCTGACAGGCAACCCTTCTCGGCGCTGTGTCGTCTCTTTGTGAGCGCTCTTTTCTGATCAGAAAATCGTGGCGGTTTATAAAGTTCCGGAACGGTCATTTAGTTTTCAAGGTTCTGTCTGATCGATCATGTTGACAGTTTAGCATGAAAAAATCGCACCCCTGATTTATTCACGTACAATGAAAATCACGAATACGATTTGATAAAAAATTGCAAATTTGCACAGGCACAGATATAATGGAAGTAGTTTAGGAGGTGACGAAACAATGGGAAAATCTGATTTAATAGAAGATGAAACAAGTCTTGCATACCGATTGAGTAATTTGCGGAAAGACCATGATTTAAGCCAAAAACAGTTGGCTGATCAGCTTCATGTGACTCATTCACAAATCAGTCGTATAGAGAGCGGTGAAACAAAAAATCCTAATATAAGCATTGTAATAGATGCCGCCAGGTTTTTTCATGTTTCTACTGATTATCTGCTTGGAATCACTCAGATTACTTCACCCAAAAGTTATGATATATCGGAACTTAGACTGTCGGAAGAAGCGGTAACGAGACTGATTACCAGAAGAATAGATGTAGATATTTTAAACCGATTATTGGAACATGAACATTTTCCAAAATTATGTATTATGATTCGGAATTATTTTGATGATACCATTGCTGAGGGTATAATGGCACGAAATAAGGTCATTGATTTGGCTGTTGATCAACTGACTGATTTGATGACTGTAGAACCCTCAAAAAGAAAAGAGATTATAAAAGATAAGCAGTTTTTAAGCTCACAGAAATTAGGAGCAAATGAAGCAGACATTGAAAAAATCAAGATTCAGTTTATGGCAATATTACGTGATATTAAATCTAGTATGCAGAAAAAAGAACCAACAAAAGCGGTTGCTACAGCCGAAGCCGTACAGATGATTCGGGACGCATTGCCTGATAAGCCGGTTTCTGATATCACAAGTACTGACTTAGCAAATGCAGTAGCTTTTTATATGGGACAGACAACCGATCTGAATGACGAAGGACTTGCAATGGTACAGAATTTGGCAAAATATATTTGTGATAATAGCGTGCAAGAAAAGAATTCAGAGAATAGCTGACGTAAGCATGGATATACCTTTCTTCAAATGTGGCATCGTCTGAATAACAGCATCGTCATGCTAATATTCAGACTCAGTTCTGTACTTTCAGGTAACTCCTTTACGGAGTACCTTTCAGCACAGAATGCCGGAAATTGGAGATAATCGCAAGGATATAGAATTTCTTTCCGGCAGCCACAATTTCATAAAGGTATAACACACTAGACTTTCCTGACGGAAAATCGTGTGCCAACAGGGATGCTACTCGCCCCTATTGGATGACCCAGAGTAACTAATATGAATATCAACAGTTTCTCATTATAATAAAAAATACAAGCTTGGAGAATATATGGAACTTGACAAAAATAAATTACTAATAAAACAATTACCGCCAACAATTTATATAAAAAATTTTATAGATGGGCATCCAGCTAATTATGAAGATTTTTTAACGACATTTATCAATTCTTCAAAACTTGTCACTTGTAAGGGCAATCAAGCATTTATTTTAAGAAAACATGAAGAGCAAAATCATGGAGAAGCAGACATTTTTAATTCTTTTTATGATTTAGATTTTAAAATTATGGTCGATACTAAATATATGGAAGCCAGACGCATGTTAAGCCCTACTATAACTGAATTTTGTCCTGGGGTAGTAGGAAAAGGTCCTTCACGATTAAAAGGAGAACGAAAAGTTTATGATATAATCAAGTGCTTTCGTTCTATGAATATAGACGATTTAATTAAAATAGAAAAAGGGCTCATTAAGCTTCCAGAAGGAAAAACAATAATACAGGTATTAAAAAAAGTCTCAGTAAATAAGAATATGTTATTGTTTTTACCATATGATTATTGTTTTGAAAATACTTCTACAAACGCAGAAGTTGCTAAGTTTATAATCGATTGTATTTCAGAAGATTTACAATGTTTGCTCGAATATAGACATTTAAAAGTATGTAAAGATACTTATCTTTCGTTTATATCAAAGGAATGCTTTGTTATTGCACAAGAAAAAGATAATGTGTTGCATTATTATGATATGATAAAGACAAGCCAAAGCAATTTATATACTTATCTATATGAAACCGGAAAAGCTTAATAATAGTACATAAAAATAATCAGATTGAATACAATCTAAATAAAGATAATTTCTGATTGACTTTCTTAGTTATATCAGTTATATTATCTTTAGTGATCAGATTGCAGAAACTTGAGAAGCCTGCGATCGGGGGAGGGTGCCGAGGCCCCTCTCCTTTTTCTTTATCTGGAACATTTTGCAGCGAGGTACATATGAGCAAACCGTTTATTACATATACCGCACAGGTTGAAAAACTGAAAAATGAAAAAAATCTAGTTATTACAGATGATGATTTTGCGGTAGAATCCCTGCAGAATATCAGTTACTATGCATTAATTGGCGGATACAAACATCCTTTTATTGATATTCATACTCGCAAATACATTAATGAAGCATGTTTTGAAAATATAGTTGCTCTTTATGAATTTGATGAAGAGTTACGTGGAATATTCTTTAAATATTTATGTCGCGTAGAAAGAAAAATGCGTTCGTCCATTTCTTATCACTTCTGTAGAAAACATGGTGAACGTCAAGAAGAATATCTTAAATCCAATAATTACGGCAATATTCCAAAAAATAAATATGGAATTACTAAATTAATCAAAATGCTAGATATGATGGCTAATAAAAACAAGGATCATGAATATCTTGTTTATCAGCGTAACAAATATCATAATATTCCGTTATGGGTGATTATGAATACCCTTACTTTTGGTCAGATATCCAAAATGTTTGAATTCTTACCTCAAAATATGCAAGGAGCAATTTGCCAGGATTTTGGAAATGTCAAGAAAAATGAAATGATAAAATATTTGAAGGTATTAACACTGTACCGAAATGTATGTGCTCATAACGAAAGGTTGTTTTCCTATCACACATATATTGACATTCCAGATACATTGTTACATAAAAAATTAGGCATTTCTAAAAATGGTTCAAAATATATATATGGAAAAAATGACTTGTTTAGCGTAGTCATTACTTTTCGTTATCTACTTCCAAAGACCGATTTTTTACTGTTTAAAAAGCAATTATTGCATATTTTTGACCGATATGAAAAGCAGAATTCAAATTTGAAATTAAATGATCTTTTTGAATATATGGGGTTTCCGATTAACTGGAAAGAGATAACAAAATTCCGCAAAATATAAGTGGAGATACATCAATGGTATCTCCACACTTGTTTAATTTGTTAAAGCGATAATTGTTTTTGCTAATGTTTCAAAGGTAACACTAAAATCATCTCTATTACGTTTCATATTTTCCCAGACACTCCCCGTCTTTTCAACTTGTTCTTGCGTCAACTCAAAAACAGGTGTATTGTTCATTTGTGATTGAGCAATTAGACTATTAAAATCTGCAATATTTATTAAATTGTAATTAGTTCTTTTTTGAATAAGCATTCCATTTTCATCCAATACAGGAACTAATTTTTCTGCAACAATTTTATTAATATCGTCAATCCATTCTGAAAATGCTTTTACCGGCGAGCCATTTCGCGGGCGGTATCGCTGTTGTATAGTACCTAGAAATTTAGGTACAGTATCATTCATCTTGTAAATTGCGTTTTTAAAAACTTCTGCTTTTCGCAAATTATCATAAGTAGAACACCATTTAGGAAACACTTTAATAAGTGATTCTATGGCCATATAGCAAAAATAATCTGGGGCACATGGAATAATAAAAAAATCACTTCCCATCAAAATGTTGGCATTTGTGGCAGATATGCTTGGACTCATGTCAAGTAAAACAAAATCCAAATGATATTTTTCACTAGTCATAGTGATTAATTGTCTTAATGCGCCAGGAACATTTTGTAACACAACTAAAGATCCTGTCATATTTTCAGCAATATTGTATGTTGCGTCATATTCAGAAAACTCTATATGTCCAGGAAGTAAAAATAGATTTTCGTTGTGCTCAAATTCATAACAAGTTGTCGCTTCAAGCGGCCTCATTTCATTATTGAGAACCGGTGATAGTGCTGATTTTATATTATAATTATTTGCTTCATAAAACTGTGTTAACTTATTTTCCTTATCGGCATTTAAGCATAATCCTGTAAGGTTACATTGGGGATCAGTATCTATCATCAATGTTTTGTATCCCAATTCGGCTAATTTCCAGCCCAAATGAAACGTAGTAGTGGTTTTACTGACCCCACCTTTGTTATTAAATAATGCAATTATTTTTGCCATAAAATGGTTTCCTCCTAAGTGTAAAGATATATTCATTATAAATCAATATCCTCATAATCAAAAGAGATATTTTATTTAAGAGATGTACTATTCAACCCATCCACCCAATTACACAAAATCACAATCGTCTCATAATTTACATTGATGTATGTACGCCACCTTTTCGACCGCCAAGTACTTTTTTGCCTTTTAAGTTCTGCCAGGAAAAATCAGGATCCTCTTCTCTGGCCACCAGAAAGTTGCCGGCACGCTGAGTCAGCTGAGCAAAGTTGACAACGGAGTCTTTGGCTCCTTCAGCATAGGCATAGATCGTTGCCTCAGCTCCCATAAAGCCGATGTCTGTCTCGCCAGAAAGTACGGCTGTCATGGTTTTATCTGCACCAAACCCGGTGACAAGATTCAGATCTATTCCTTCTTCGGCAAAATAGCCTTCCTGTATGGCAACATATTGAGGGGCATAAAAAATGGAATGTGCTACTTCGTTCAGGGTTACTTTGGAAAGCGTTTCACCGGAAGGATGTTTTTTGCAGCCGACAAGTGCGAGCAGTGCAAAAAGGATCAGGAAAGATAAGAGAAATGATTTCTTTTTCATAAAAACTCCTTTCTTTTTCTAACTGTAATATATGAGAAAGAAAAAGAAAGGTGCATTTGCATTCGGATTGAAGATTTTCAGCTCCTGTGTTACAATACGAAAAGAGGTGTCGCAATCAATGCTTTCCAGGTTCGGCATCCGGAGCATGGGTTTGAAATTTTATCAGAAAATAAAACGACAATAGGCAAGGAGGAACATACAATGAAAAAACCGATTCTGGTAATTATGGCAGCAGGAATGGGAAGTCGATATGGTGGTTTAAAGCAGATCGATCCGGTCGATGCACAGGGACACATCATTATGGATTTTTCGATTTATGATGCAAAAAGAGCAGGATTTGAGGAAGTTGTATTTATCATAAAAAAAGAAAATGAGGCAGACTTCAGAGAGAGTATCGGAAACCGCATGAGTAAAATTATGAAGGTCTCCTATGTATACCAGGAACTTTCCAATCTTCCGGAAGGATTTGAAGTGCCGGAAGGAAGAGTGAAACCGTTTGGTACCGGCCATGCGATCCTCAGTTGTATCGATGCGATCAGCGGTCCGTTTGCGGTGATCAATGCAGATGATTATTATGGTGTTCATGCATTTCAGGAGATTTATGATTTCCTGTCCACACATCAGGATGATGATAAATATCGTTATACCATGGTGGCATATAAAGTCGAGAATACTCTGACAGAAAACGGTCATGTGGCGAGAGGAGTCTGCACAACAGATGAGCAGAATCATCTGGTTGCGATCCATGAGCGTACGCATATTGAAAAACGTGGTGATCAGACGGAATACACAGAAGACGATGGACAGACCTGGACTGTAATCCCGGAAGGTTCCTTGGTTTCCATGAATATGTGGGGATTTTCTGCAAGTATTCTGAAAGAACTGAAAGAACGTTTTCCGGTATTCCTGAAAAAAAATCTGTCGGTGAATCCGATGAAATGCGAATATTTCCTGCCGGAGGTAGTCAGTAACCTGCTTTCAGAAGGAAAAGCAACGGTAGAAGTTCGTAAATCACTGGACAAATGGTATGGCGTTACCTATAAAGAAGACAAACCGTTTGTCGTAGCGGCAATCCAGTCTTTAAAGGATCAGGATCTGTATCCGCAGAAGCTCTGGGAGGAGTAAAAGTATTAAAAAAGGATAAAATCAGCTGAAATCGTGTACAGGAGAGGCGGTAACTCTTTACACTACAAGTTTAATGTGCTAAAATGGAAAAAGTGATATTTCAGGTGTGGCTTACGTCAGAAAACACAAAAAGAGCAAAAAGTAAAGGGGTTACGTCATGAGTAAGAAAATCAGAACAGAGGCAGTGGACAGTCTGTTTGAGGCTATTTTGAGTCTGCAGGATAAGGAAGAATGTTATGCATTTTTTGAGGATGTATGTACCGTAAATGAGCTTCTTTCTCTGTCACAGAGATTTGAAGTGGCAAAGATGCTTCGTGAGAAACGTACTTATCTGGAAATCGCAGAGAAGACAGGAGCTTCCACCGCAACGATCAGCCGTGTGAACCGTTCTCTGAATTATGGAAACGATGGTTACGAAATGGTGTTTGACCGAATGGGCAAATAAGAGACAAAAAGAGCTGTATGGTCCGTGTCAGAAGACACGAACCGTACGGCTCTTATTTTTTCTTCAGAAAATCCGGTGCAGGCAGTTGGTCGATCAGACGTTCGATCATTTGCTTTTTCAGGTAGACATCGAAACTCAGCATGCAGATAAAAGAGAACTGCCGTAAGAAATCCTGCTCTTCTTCGGATGCATCGGAAAAACTGTTCTGAGAAGTACTGTACAGGCGACGTACCGTGTCTTTCAGAACATCCACCTGCGATTTTTCCAGTTCCATGACTTCGTTGTAAATAGATTCCAGATTGTAACCGTCTTCCTTCTGAAAATATTTTCCGGTCAGAGGTTCCATTAAAGTCTGAATATCAGTAATAGAAAGGAAAGATTTGAAATAATAAATAAAGAGCATCAGAAGCATATGTTCTCTGGAATACTTTTTCTTTTCCGGCGGTGGAAGCAGATGATTTTTTGCATAGTTGTTGATCATGGTCTTTGTTAAGATCTTATCGCTTGGATAACGTCTGGTGGAAGCCAGATGAGAATCCATGAAGGTGGTTACCTGATCCATATATAACTGTATATCGGGAATATCCTCGGACTTCACGTAATCAATACGGTCAAGACTGTCGAGAATACTCTCCAGAAGCTGGTCTGTGTTGATTGTCATTGCAGTATCCTCCAAAATCCGCCCTGCGGGCTTCTTTTTCATGTTTTTGCATAAAAGTAGTACAAGATAATGATCCTGGCGTCATCGTATTACATTATATAGTTTTTAAAACCAGATGACAAGGGCTTTGATAAAAAATATCAAAAGATAATCTGATGAATTATTTAATTTTTCTTAAAATAAAATAATTGGGTTGACATTTTGCATTCATGCTGGCACTATATCTGTTATGAGAAAACACCCGTTTTAGAATACTTGTAAGAAAGAATTTGAAATGTGAAAAGGGAGGTAATCATTATAAAAGAGATCATAGCCAGGAAGAAAACACTGCTTTGCAGAGTGGCGGTGATTTTAGGCTTTTGTATTTTTTATCTGTCAGGTTTTTCATGGCTGGAGAACAGGCATGTTTCCGGCATACATATTACTGCCTGTGCTTTGGATTATAAGATTCCGTTTCAGGAGATTTTTATCATACCATATTTATTATGGTTTGTTTATATTGCGGCGACGGTGATTTATTTTCTGTTGCACGAGGATGAGAATTTTAATGCACTTGCTGGGACACTGGCTCTTGGTATGACACTTTTTCTGGTTGTATCTGCCATTTATCCAAATGGACTGAACCTGCGTCCGGTGACGTTTGAAAGGGACAATATTTTCATCAGGCTGGTGCAGTTTGTTTATAAGAACGATACGCCGACCAATGTACTGCCAAGTATTCATGTATACAATTCACTTGCTGCCTTTATGGCAATCAAAAGAAGCAAGCTTGCCCGGAAACAAAAAGGCTGGGCATGGGGCACTGGTATTCTGACGGTTCTGATTATTTTAGCTACTGTATTTTTGAAACAACATTCGATGTTTGATGGAGTCTGTGCTCTGGCACTGTACGTTGTTACAGATAAACTCTGCTATGGTGTGAATCCGGAAACAGAGCGGAGCAAAGTACGAAATCAGTTAATTTAGGTGGAGGAAATTATGAGTGTATATGACACACTGAACGATAAACAAAAAGAAGCGGTCTTTCATACGGAAGGACCGCTTCTTGTACTGGCGGGAGCCGGTTCGGGAAAGACACGCGTGCTGACACATCGCATTGCCTATCTTATGGAAGAAAAGAAGGTAAAGCCATGGAATATTCTGGCGATCACGTTTACCAATAAGGCAGCCGGTGAGATGCGTGAGCGTGTGGATAAGTTAGTCGGAGATGCCGCTGGAAAGGTTTGGGTTTCTACCTTTCATTCAGCATGTGTCCGGATTTTGCGACGGGACATTGGATGGATCGGATTTGACACCAATTTTGCGATCTATGACACCGAAGATCAGAAAAGCCTGATGAAAAGTGTCTGCAAACAGCTTCAGGTGGATACCAAGCTTTATAAAGAACGGGCACTGATGTCCGCGATTTCGGCAGTGAAAGATGAACTGGTAAGTCCGCAGGAGTTTGCACTTCGGGCACAGGGAAATTTCCGTCAGGAGACGGTCGCAAGGGTTTATGCAGAATATCAGAGACAGTTAAAAAGCAGCAATGCTCTGGATTTTGATGATCTGATCATGAAGACTGTGGAACTGTTCCAGGCAAATTCCGATATTCTGAATGAATATCAGGAGCGTTTCCGTTATATTATGGTGGATGAGTATCAGGATACCAATACGGCACAGTTTAAGCTGGTTAGCCTTCTGGCAGCAAAATACCGTAATCTCTGTGTGGTTGGTGATGATGATCAGTCGATCTATAAATTCCGCGGAGCAAATATCCAGAATATTCTCGGATTTGAAAAAACATATCCGGATGCGACAGTGATCAAGCTGGAGCAGAATTACCGTTCGACGCAGAACATTTTAAATGCGGCAAATACAGTGATCGCCCACAATAAAGGACGAAAAGAAAAGAAACTGTGGACGGCAAACGGGGAAGGCGATAAAGTCCGGGTACGCAGTTTTATGTCTGCGTATGATGAGGCAGAGATCATTGTCGGAGAGATTGCTGCAAAAGTACGAAATCAGGATGCCCAGTACGGAGATTTTGCGGTTCTTTATCGTACCAATGCTCAGTCACGTATATTTGAAGAAAAGTTTCTGATGGCGAATATACCGTATAAGATCATTGGAGGTGTAAACTTCTATGCCAGAAAAGAGATCAAAGATCTGCTGGCATATTTAAAAACCATTGATAATGCAAGGGATGATATCGCCGTAAGACGTATCTTAAATGTACCAAAGCGTGGGATCGGTGCGACGACGATCAACCGTGTGCAGGAATATGCAACGGAACAGAATGTCAGCTTTTATGAGGCACTTTCTGAAATTTCAAAGATTCCGGGCGGCGGAAGGGCAGCTGCCAAAATTGAGAGTTTTGTGACGTTGATCCGCACGCTGCGGACACAGGAAGATTATTTCAGTGTACAGGAGCTTTTGCAGGAAGTGATCGACCGGACCGGTTATGTAAAAGAACTGGAAGCAGAAGGCACAGAAGAAGCAAGGGCACGTATTGAAAATATCGATGAACTGATCAACAAAGCAGCTTCCTATGAAGAAGATGCACAAGAGCCATCACTGGAAGGTTTTCTTTCGGAAGTGGCACTAGTTGCCGATATCGACAGTATGGATGACGATGCCGGAAGAGTGATTCTGATGACGCTGCACAGTGCCAAGGGACTGGAATTTCCGCAGGTTTATCTGACCGGTATGGAAGATGGGCTTTTTCCAAGTTATATGTCGGTGGATTCGGAGGATCCGGATGCTCTGGAAGAGGAGCGGAGACTTTGCTATGTCGGCATCACAAGAGCGATGCAGGATCTTACTCTGACACATGCGAAAAGGCGTATGACGCACGGAGAAACACATTACAACCGTCCGTCCAGGTTTCTAAACGAACTTCCGGAAGAGCTGTTGAAAAAAGAGAAACGGGAAGAGCCAAAGGAGCAGGAGCCGAAGCCGCGTGTTCAGACCTCTTTCATGCAGGCAAAGAGCATTTTTCAGACAAAGGCTTATGACAGTGTGTTTGATCTGAAAAAAGGAATGCCGGCAAAAGCAGGCAGTCTGGACTATGCCGTTGGAGATACCGTTCGTCATATCAAATTCGGCGTTGGCATCGTAGAGAAGATTGAAGACGGCGGCAGAGACTATGAAGTGACGGTGAATTTTGAAAAATGCGGCGTCAAAAAAATGTTTGCTGCTTTTGCAAAATTAAAGAAATTATAAAAAAGAAGAATTATTCAGATTTTTATAGTATTTTCACCGAAAAAGTGATATACTTATCGGAGAAAGAAAGGTGTCTGTCAGAAGGCAGACAGGAAAGGACGTGTGCATATGAACAAACTGGATGAATTAAAAGATCTGATCACTGCATTACAGAAAAAAGAAGAAGAAAAACAGAAAAATACCGTACTTCTGGTTCTGGCAGTTCTTGGTGCTGTAGCAGCCGTTGCAGGTATTGCTTATGCAGTTTACCGTTACTTTACACCGGATTATCTGGATGATTTTGATGACGATCTGGATGATGATTTCGACAACTACTTCGATGATGAAGACGAGGAAGACAAAGAAACGGAAGAATAATCATAACGGTTCCGTACCGGTCGAAGCACTTGTTGCAAAGGCCGTAAAACATGACACAGGTGTATCGCATGGAGGTGCAGAAAATGTACCTCCATGTTTTCTGTTAAAGATAAAACAGATGTTTCACAGAAATGCTGGTGAATCAAGAACAGAAAAGTATCAGCCGGCGATGAATCAGACAAAAACAGATAACATAAGGAGCGAAGATGAAAAAAGGTGAAATTTACGAAGGCGTGATTGAAAAGATTGATTTTCAGAATAAGGGACGTGTGAAGATCAAAGATACCACGGTCACCGTAAAAAATGGGATTCCGGGGCAGAAAGTAAGATTTATGATCAACAAAAAACGCGGCGGCCGTGTGGAAGGCAGACTTCTGGAAGTGCTGGAAAAGTCAGAGCTGGAAAAGAGAGATCCTCTCTGTAGTATTTTTCCGTCATGCGGCGGCTGTATGTATCAGACTATGCTCTACGAAGAGCAGCTGAAAATGAAAGAAGAGCAGATCAAAAAACTGTTTGATGATGCGGTGGATTATGAATATACTTTTGAGCCGATCAAAGGAAGCCCGATCGAGTTCGCATATCGCAACAAAATGGAATTTTCTTTTGGGGATGAATACAAAGACGGGCCATTGTCACTTGGACTTCATAAAAAAGGCAGTACATATGATGTGTTAAATGCAGAAGACTGCAAGCTGGTACACGAAGACATGGACAAAATCCTTAGCTGCGTGCTTCACTATTTCCGTGAACGCGGGGTTTCTTATTATCACAAAATGCAGCACACAGGTTATCTGCGTCATCTGCTTTTAAGACGCGGCAGCAGGACCGGTGAAATACTCGTCAACCTTGTCACCACAAGCCAGGAAGAATACGACCTTGAGCCATTAAAAGAAGCACTTCTGGCACTGAATCTGGAGGGAAGCATTGTCGGTATCCTGCATATCATTAACGACTCTCTGTCAGATGTCGTAAAAAGCGATGAGACAAGACTTCTGTATGGTCAGGACTATTTTTATGAGGAGCTGCTGGAACTGCGTTTTAAGATCACACCATTTTCCTTCTTCCAGCCAAACTCCAGAGGAGCTGAGATTTTGTATCAGACGGTCAGAGAGTACATCGGAGATACCAAAGACAAAGTGGTCTTTGATCTCTACAGCGGAACCGGAACGATCGCTCAGATTGCAGCGGCTGTTGCAAAACAGGTGATTGGCGTGGAGATCATACCGGAGGCAGTGGAAGCGGCAAAAGAGAATGCAGCGATGAACGGCATCACAAACTGCACTTTTCTTGCGGACGATGTGCTGAAGGCACTCGATTATATTACAGAAAAACCGGATCTGATCATTCTGGATCCGCCAAGAGACGGCGTACACCCGAAAGCACTGCCGAAGATTCTGGATTACGGCGTGGAACGCATAGTCTATATTTCCTGCAAACCGAGCAGTCTTGCAAGAGATCTGGCAATGTTTGAGGCAAAAGGCTACCGCATGGAAAAGTGCGTGGCAGTCGACCAGTTTTGTCAGACGGTGCATGTGGAGACGGTTGTTCTTTTGTCCCAACAAAAACCAGATGACACGATAGAGATCGACTTAGACTTAGATGAGCTGGATGCAACCAGTGCAGAGACGAAAGCGACCTATCAGGAAATCAAAGATTATGTGCTGAAAGAATTTGGCTTGAAGGTTTCAAATTTATATATTTCTCAAATCAAAAGGAAATGTGGAATTGAAGTAGGAGAGAACTATAATCTGCCAAAGACAGAAAATCCAAAAGTGCCACAGTGTCCGAAAGAGAAAGAAGATGCTATCAAGGCTGCCCTGAAATATTTTGCGATGATTTAAGGATATCGCTGATTTCAAGGAGGAATAACACATGAAAAGCACATTTGAAAAAATGGGTGGAACCTACACACTGGGAGCAGACGGAATTTACTATCCGAATCTTGTCAGTACAGATGAAGAACCGCATTATGGAAAATATGGAATAATGCGGAAAACGTATCTGAAAGAGCATTGTCCGGCAATGTATTCACTGTATATGTTGGAAGACAGACTGGTGGAACATCTGAATCTTGTGGATGATGAAGCGCAGGAGAGAATGGAAGTTCTGGTGCATCAGATGATGGAGAGGCAGGGCATTACGGAAGAAATGAAAGCTCGTGACCAGATGGAATGGGTTAGGGCGGTAAATGGTATTCGTAATATGGCAGAAGAGATTGTGTTAAAAGAATTGATTTACAGGTAAATAAAGAGCTGAACAGGTAGGAAGAAAACTCCTATTTGTTCAGCTTCTGCATTTGTAAGGGTTCAAAGAAGAATCAAATTACAATTCCATATCAGGTGACCATTTCTAAGTTCCGGAAGGTTGTTTTTTTCTGCCATGGTTATAAGTTACACAGATTTAATTACTTCATAGTATGGCTTAAAAAATATCCGAATATAACTTCACAGAAATAATTATAATGGGGAGATTATTTGATATATTTGTGCTAATATTCTGCAATTCTACTGCTAGTCGATTGATTTATGCGTACTCCCATTATAATATGTGTGCAGGAGGTGGATGTATGTATCAAATTAGTAATGAAAAATTCGGTTTATTTGTAACCGAATTAAGAAAGAAAAAGAATTTAACTCAAAAGGATTTGGCTGAAAAATTATATGTATCAGATAAAACGGTCAGCAAATGGGAACGTGGTCTTAGTATGCCTAATGTCGTATTACTCATACCAATAGCTGATATATTAGATGTTACCGTTACAGAATTGTTACGTGGAGAAAAAATAGA
>ENA-ORLW01002323-ORLW01002323.1-human-gut-metagenome-genome-assembly--contig:-NODE-2323-length-17459-cov-3.766655_pt1 | contig 17459 bp, 20 predicted proteins | sample MGYA00243017_ERZ508829 | MGnify/ENA primary metagenome ERZ508829 (study PRJEB26277, sample SAMN04329776) | human gut metagenome | biome: human-associated habitat | host: Homo sapiens | place: USA...
TATTGTAATTCATAAAAAAATACTGTCAAGGGTAAATTTCACGCTTTCGCGCCCTTGACAGTATTTTTTTATGAATTCTTTTTCGGTTAGCAAATTTAAGGATTTATTTACACATAGCAATGCGCTTCCAACATAAATATTATATATGGGGGTGCTTTACATATGAATGAAAACAACATAACGGAAAATAAAGATATTTATTTGGTGGAAACAGAATATAAAAGCGAAAGACCAATAAAAGAATTAATTAAGGAATTAATGTTAAATGCTCATATTGAAACAGATACCGAAATATGGTATAATGAGCCTATAATATAAGTTATAGGTTGGGTTTAGGAGGTAAAATATGAAACCGCAGCCACGCTATATAGCAGCCTTATATATGAGATTATCGAGAGAAGACGGAGAAAACGAAAGCGCAAGTATAACAACTCAAAGAAAAATGCTGACAGCTTTTGCAAAAGAAAATAACTTTATTATATATGACGAATATATTGACGATGGGTACACAGGCACAAACTTTGACAGACCAAGCTTTAACCGAATGATTAACGATATTGAAGAAAACAAAATCAATACCGTTATCACAAAGGATTTATCACGTTTAGGACGTGATTACATCACAGCCGGACAATATACGGAAGTGTATTTTCCGCAGAAACAAGTCAGATATATTGCTATTAATGACGGTTACGATTCTGAAAACGCTGTCAATAATGATATCGCACCGTTTAAAAATGTTATTAATGAAATGTACGCGCGTGACATTTCTAAAAAAATCCGTTCTTCTTTTACCGTTAAAATGAAAGAAGGCAATTACATAGGTAATTTTGCACCTTACGGTTATTGCAAAGATACTGAAAACAAAAACCATTTTCTTATTAATGAAGAAACCGCACCGATTGTAAAAGAAATCTTTTACATGGCTTCAAAAGGACATAAACCGGCGGATATAGCCAAACATCTTAATATGAAAAATATTCCTTCTCCGCTTGCATACCGTTGTAATAAATATCATCTTGATATAAACAAATATAAAACAGACGGAGAATGGAGAGCCGGAACTATTTCCCGAATGCTTAAAAATATAGTATACATAGGTCACATGGCACAGGGAAAAACAACTAAGGTATCTTTCAGACTTAAAACTACAATTGCAAAGTCCAAAGACGATTGGTTTGTTGTAGAAAACACTCATGCGCCTATTATTGACAAGGAAACCTTTGAAACGGTGCAGAGATATTCCCAAAACAGAGCATACAATAAGAAAAACAATTTTATAAATATTTTTTCAGGAATTGCAAAATGCGCCGATTGCGGTAAAAATATGAGTTCTGTCGGTACAAGAAAAAAAGGCTCTACAGCCAATCTTGAATGCGGAGCTTATAAATTAAAGGGTGCAAAAGCTTGTACTAATCATTTCATTGATTATGACGTACTTTATAAAATCGTCCTTGATACGCTGAAAGAACAAATAAGTCTGTCCGAACAGGACAAAAAGGAAATCTTGAACGCAGTTCTCAAAGAAAACAGCAAAGCTCAAAGGCAAAACAAAACTGTTGACGAAATTGAAAAATTGCAGAAAAAAATAAAGCAAGCGGACAGCAAAATTGAAAAAATTTATGACGATAATTTTTCCGGTCGATTAAGCAACGACAATTTTAATAAGCTTCTTGAAAAATATGAAAATGAAAGCAAATTACTTTCGGAAAAACTAAAACAATGTCAGAAAAATGTAAAGATACAACAAAGTAAATCCCTTGAAAAACAAGCGTATCAAAAATACTTTAATCTTCTTAATGAATATTCAGATATCAAGGAATTAAATTCAGAACTTCTTTTTAAATTGATTGAACGAATTGACGTATATCAAGGACATTATGAAAAATCAGGAAACAAAAAAATCAAACGTCAGAAAATTAAAATTTATTTTCGCTTTATCGGTAAATCCGAAACCAAAGAGTATATAAACTAAAATTGCATACGGTTAATCGCCAAGCTATGCATGGCAATAAACTGTATGCGTAAATAACTAACGGTTTCATTCTATCCATGTGCATGCGGTTTTGGATGTAATGCAGCTGGTGTTATTGGATGTAGAATTATTGACTCTCCACGTGAAAAATTAATTGCAATTTTAACTAATAGCTTTGTTCCTTGTAATGGCAGATTTCCTTTTTTAATAACAGTTTCTATGATATTTATTGGTAGCTTGACTTCTGGCTTTAATGCTTCATTTATATCAACTTTAGTAGTTTTAGCCATTGTAATATTTGGAATTATAATGACACTATTTATATCTAAAATTTTATCTAAAACAATATTAAAAGGTGTACCCTCTTCATTTATATTAGAACTTCCACCTTATAGGAGGCCTCAAATAGGAAAAGTTTTAGTTCGTTCGATATTTGATAGAACTTTATTTGTTTTAGGAAGAGCAGCTAGTGCTGCATTGCCCGCTGGAATAATAATTTGGTTATTTGCAAATATTAATTTTAATGATATCAGTATTTTAACTTATGTTGCCAATTTCTTTGACCCTTTTGCAAAACTAATGGGGCTAGATGGATATATTTTAACAGCATTTATTTTAGGATTACCAGCTAATGAAATTGTACTCCCTATTATACTTATGAGTTATATGCAGACAGGAACATTAGTAAACTTAGAAGACAATTTTGCAATTGGTCAAATTCTACTTGATAATGGATGGACATTAATTACTGCAATTAATGTTATGATTTTTACTTTACTACACTTTCCTTGTAGTACAACATTAATGACTATAAAAAAAGAAACAGGTAAGTGGAAATGGAGTCTAATTTCTTTTGCACTACCTACTGTTTGTGGAATTATTGTTTGTATGTGTACAAATTTAATTTGGAATATATTTATATAAGCAGTTAAGAGCCTTATTTTGAATTTTCAAAATTTCAAAATAAAGCTCTTAATTTTAATAATACTAATTCTATAAATTCAATACTATTAAATTAATCTTCAAATTCAATTAATAATTCTTCTGAAATTCTTTCATATCCTATTTTTTCATAAACATGGTTACTAATAGGATTATTAGCATTTGTATATAATGCTAATACTTTTGCACCATCATCCAGTAACTTTTTTGATAACATATACATTCCCGTTTTAGCATACCCATTCCCCCTATGAACTTTAGGTGTAATAACAGCTCCTATTACATATCCATTAATTAGTTTTCTAGCAGTAATTGCTTGCATTACGATTTCATTTTCACTGTTTTTAAATAAATATAATCCTTTTTTAATATGTATATCAGCATGTGATTTCGCTTCCTCATGTGTCATTATTTCTTTATGTGAATCTTCCTGAAATTCTACTATATTATCGCAAATTTTATTTATTTCCTCACAATTATCTTTAATCTGTATCATTTCTAAGTTGTGCAAGTCTAAATTCTCATTTAATTTAGTTAATTGCAAAATATATTTATCTTTCTTGCATCTAATCTTTTTATTTGTCATTTCTATATAATAATTAGCTACTTTTTCACACAATTCCTTCCTAGAATTTATTTCTAATAAATTAACTTTCAATTCTTTAATTTTATAAGCAATATACTTACAAATCTCATCAGAACAATTATTAGTAGGAGAATACATAAGTAATCCATTTCTAGGTTTATTTATAATTATTATCATTTGAACTAATCCCTTATCTTCAACTCTTGCTAATGCCCAATCTTTTACATCTTTTTCTTCTGCATCTAAAATAACAGCTATCATAATATTATTTAAAGCTTCCTCTTTTTCTAATAATAATAAATTCTCATCACAAAACTCTTTTTTTGTTTTATACATCTTTAGTTCCATAATATAATTTCTCCTTTACTACTTCTTTATATTATTTATAATACTAATAAATTAATAATTTTCATTATCTTAGTTTTTTAATTTTTTTCTTATTTCTTTATAATTTTTCATGTATTTTTCAACCATATTCCAAAATTCATCTGAATGATTCATATATTTCAAATGACATATTTCATGTAACACTACATATTGAATCACACTTCTATCATATTTCATTAAACTAGAATTTATAGTAATATTTCTATTAGATGTACAAGTTCCCCATGCAGTTTTTAATTTTCTTATACGATATTTATTAGGTTTAATTCCAACAATTCTTGTTACTATCTGCATTGCCATATCAACCTCTTTTTCTGCCACCTTCATATATACATCATCTAAAAGCTCTTCTATTTTTTTTGTATATTCTTTTTTGTCCTTTTTTGATATTTCTGCTACCATCTTTCCATTCTCTATATAAATATTAGATGTATTTTGTTTTACAAATTTTATCTTCAATGGATACTCTTTTCCTAATAATAAAACTTTACTCCCTTGCTTATATTCTTCTTTATGCAAGTTTTCTAATTTTTCAAAAATCCATTTCTTCTTTTCTTCTACAACATTTTCAATATCTTTATCTTTTATTCTAATAGGTGCTTTAACAATCACTTTTCCATCTCTTACATGTATATATACATTTTTTATTCTAGATTTTACAACTTCATATTCAATTATTTTATCTTTATATTTTATACTATTCATTTAAATATTCACCTTCTCTTGTTTTACATAATTTATTATACCATATTTTTTCCTTAAAGAACAATAGGAGATAAATTGTATTTCATATTTAATTAATTTTCTTACGCCCCTCATTTAATTGTCTGTGCACTAATTTTCGGAAAAATTGTGTGCAATTATTTATAACTCTTTTAGTTAAATTCTACTCTATACTGTTTTTCTATTATATACAATAAATTATAATATTTTTGTTGCCTCTTGACAATATAATATTTATCTTGTTATTATTTGTATAAGTTTTATTTAAATATAATTTAATCTGAATTATTTAATTTTTATTCATTTAAATTTTTTATTCATTTAATCATAACAAAAGGAGTCTACACTATGAATGAAGCATTAATATTATTAAAGCAATTCTTTGGATACACATCTTTTAGAAAAGGGCAAGAAGAAATTATTTCTAATATTTTAAGCAAAAAAGACTGTTTAGCAATTCTTCCAACTGGAGCTGGAAAATCTATATGTTATCAAATTCCCTCTCTTATATTTACTCATCTAACTATAGTTATATCTCCATTAATCTCTCTTATGAAAGATCAAGTTGATAAATTAAATTCAAAAAATATTTCAGCTATATGTATTAATAGTAATATGTCTAAGTTTGAACATACTCAAGCTATGAAAAATATGGAATTAGGTAAATACAAACTTATATATATCTCACCCGAAAGATTAAATAATATAGCTTTCTTAGAAATTATAAAAAAAACTCCCATATCACTAATTGCAATTGATGAAGCTCATTGTGTATCTGAATGGGGACACGACTTTAGACAAAGTTATTTAAATATATGTAAGTTCATTTCTTTATTAAATCCAAGACCTATTATTGCAGCCTTTACTGCAACAGCTACACTGTTAGTAAAAGAAGATATTATTAATATATTAGATTTAAAAAATCCATTTACTATAACAACTACTTTTAATCGAGAAAATTTATCCTTTTTCATAAAATCTCCAATTGACAAAAATAAATTTATACTTAACTTTTTAGAAAAGAACAATCTTTATTCTGGTATAATATATTGTAACTCAAGAAAAAATGTAGATTTTTTATATGACTACCTTTCTTTAAAAGGGTATCATACTAGTAAATATCATGCGGGTCTTACATCATTTGAAAGAAATAAATATCAAAACTTATTTTTATCTGATAAATGCAAAATTATGATTGCAACAAATGCATTTGGAATGGGAATAGATAAGCCTAACATTAGATATGTTGTGCATTATAACATGCCCAAAAATATAGAAGGGTACTATCAAGAAGCTGGTCGTGCTGGACGAGATGGGAATCCATCACAATGTATACTTTTATTTAATTCTAGTGATATATTTACTAATAAATTCTTAATTGAGAAAGGTTCAAAAAACATATCTCACACATTAGATTATCAAAGATTAAACTGTATGATAAATTACTGTAATACCCAAAAATGCTTACGTTCTTACTTGCTAGAATATTTTGGAGAGATTCCTAAAAATACTAATTGTGGAAATTGCGGAAATTGTATTTAAACTACTCACTTCATATAAATTTAATATCTATTTCGTTAAAAGAGCTATTAAATTTTCTATTATAGAACAAAAGCAGACATTTATGACATTGTAACTTTTTACGTTATTGTAAAGTTCTCGTTTTTATTCGCATGCCAATTTTTTGCATAAAAAATTGGCATGCAATTATTTTATATAATAAGTTGATTGTTACTGTATATTTGAACTTTCCCATTATATAAAAAAGTTGACCTTTTTTAAGATCAACTTCTATCTAAAATAAATTTAATAAAATAATGTTGTTAAGTTTCTTGTTACCCAAAATATTAATAAAATTACCAAGAAAATTTTTAATGAATTTTCCAATGTTTTATTAATTATTTCCTCGCCTTTTATTAAATATCGTAGATAACGATATAATGCATATATTACTAATATTATTATAGGTATTAACATCAAATTATACCATAGTGCTTGTTTTACATTACCATTTACTAAGTAATGTACGCTTCTTGTCATTCCACAACCAGGACATTTTATTCCTGTTAATTTATACAACATGCATGGAATAAAAAAACTTTCTTCCTCTGGATTATATATTTTAACTAAAATTACTCCTATTATTGCAATGACTAATAATGTAATAACTATGGATATGCTTCCTCTTTTCTTTTTATCTAGTTTCATCTTTTACCTACATTTCTGTTATAGCAATCATGCCAAAAATAAAAACAAAATATACAATATAAAATATAATAATTACACTTACCCATATCGCTAATGAAATCCATGCATATTTCACCCATTTTTTAGCTTGTTCTAAACTTGCATTTGCAGATGCAAAATCACCAAATCTTACAAATTGACTCACTTTAGAACCTTCTACGATTGACAATATAGCAAAAATTACACCTATAACATTAGAACAACAACATAATGAAACTACTAAAGCTACAATAGCATTTGCCATATTATATGTAGGAACATTTCCAATATTATTAACAATTACATTATTATTGTAGTTAGTATTATTAGTATTTTTCACTTGTGAATTTGGTGTTTGCACTTTACTTTTTTCTTCTAATTTTTCACCACATTTTACACAAAACATTGAATTGTCATCATTATTATAATAACATCTATTACAAATCATTTTCTTCCTCTTTCCTAATTTTTAATTAAATATTCAGAGTTCTAAGCTTCACTTAAAGCACTAAATATACCAATTCCAAACATTAATACACAATAAATAACTAATAATACTAAACATACTGCTATAATTATCCAAGAGATTTTATTCCACTTTTTAGCTTGAGCTAAACTTGCATTTGCTGCATCAATATTACCTTGTTGTACAAAAGTTTTTACTTTTGAGCCTTCAACTAAAGATAAAATTGCGAAAATTGCTCCAATTATACCACCACAACATAGGAATGAAACTACTATTGCTATAATTGCACTAGTCTGTTTATATTCAGGTACTTCAGTTCCATTATATGAACTTATAGTATTTTGATTATTTCCGTGTATTTTGAACTACAACTTGTGGTTCTTCTAATTTTTGCCCACAACTTACACAAAACTTTGCTCCGTCATCATTATTAGTATTACAATTTTTACAAATCATAAAAACATCTCCTCCTTTTCTATCCTATACTTTATTGTAACATTTTTCACTATTAATGTCTACTCTTTTACACAAAAAACGAAAACAAAAAAATCAGCTACTATTTGAAGTCTATTCTCATATTTTTATTTGGCGAAAGTGTATCTTGTCATAAATAAGCAAGATTCTCCAGCAATATAATTTCCTTATTCTATAACTAGCTTAAATATATGTATTCTTAATTCAGAGTTATAATTTTTATTCCAGTATGTGCACATTTAATGCACATGCTATTTTCTCACAATAAAAACCCCATTATTTTTAATAATACAATGAGGTTTTTATAAATTGAATTTATAAAATTCTATTTACTACTAATTACATAAATCTTACGCACTCTTTAATTCTAATCTAAGTTTATCAGCAATCATTGCTATAAATTCACTATTTGTAGGTTTTCCTTTACTTGCAGATACTGTGTAACCAAAAATATTTTCAACTGTATCTGTTTGTCCTCTTCCCCACGCTACTTCTATAGCATGACGAATAGCACGTTCAACTCTTGATGGAGTAGTTTTATATTTTACTGCTATATCTGGATATAATTGTTTTGTAATTTGATTAATTACATCAATATCATTTACCACCATCATAATAGCTTCTCTTAGATATTGATATCCTTTTATGTGTGCTGGAACTCCTACTTCATGAATAATATTTGTTACTAATGCTTCTAGGTTCTCTTCTGATTTTTTATTTTCTGAATCTATTTCTATATATTGAGCTTTTATTTCTCTACTTAAAAAGTTATTTTTATTTTGTGATGGTTGGAAATGCTTTAAGTCTTTTACTCTTTTTATTAATAGATTAATATCTATTGGTTTTACAACATAATATTGAGCACCTAAATTAATAGCTCTTTGAGTAATCTTATCTTGTCCCACTGCTGAAAGCATAATGCAAAGTGGAAATTTTTCCATATGTATAGCATTTAATTTTTCTAATACTCCTAACCCATCTAAATGTGGCATTATCACATCTAGAAGTACTATGTCTGGTCTTGTGCTTACTATCATATCAAAAGCCTCATTTCCATTTTTTGCCATGCCTATTACTTCCATTTCATCATCTTTTTCTAAATAACTTGCTAAAGTCATAGCGAATTCATTATTATCATCAGCAATTAAAACCGTAATTTTCTCTTTCACACTAAATTCCCCCTGTTAATAGATTTGTAAATTTTTTACAATTGAAATTATAAACCGTTTTCTAAAAATTTGCAATACTTTTCTGGAAATTTTTTCTAATTTTCTTTTTTTAAGTTTAATTTTCAATGTTTTTTCTGATGTTTTTTGCTTTTATAACTTTATAATTTAGTATTTTAAAATTATTTTTATCATTATTAGTAAGTATCTTATCTTTTTCTTCATTATTAACTTCTATTATACATTCTACACAATCATTGTATACAGTACTTATAATATTAATATTGTTTTTCTTACAAAAGTATTTTAAATTTTCAAAATCACTATAACTAATTGTTATAGATACTTCCATTCCACATTCTTCTTTTGCATATGTTACTTTCTCTAGTGCTTTAATAGTTGCTTCTGAATATGCTCTAACTAGCCCACCTGTTCCAAGTAAAATTCCTCCAAAGTATCTAGTAACAATAATTAATATATTACTTATATTGTTTTTTTCTATAATATTTAACATCGGAGCACCTGCTGTTCCACTTGGCTCACCATCATCACTAAATCTTTTTATACTTTCATTTGGATTTTTTACAGAATATGCATAACAATTATGTCTTGCATCATAATATTTTTTATTAATATTTTTTATTATTTCTTCTGCATCCCTACTTGTTTCTACATAAAAAACATTAGCAATAAACTTAGATTTTTTTTCTACAATTTCAGCTTGCACATTTTCTTCTTTAATTGTTTTAAACATAGTAAAACCTCTTTTATTATAATTTATAGACCTGCTGTATATCCCGTACTATAGGCAATTTGAAGATTAAAACCTCCAGTATATGCATCAACATCTATTATTTCTCCAGCAAAGAATAATCTTTCTACTTTTTTCGATTCCATTGTTTTAGGATTTATTTCTTTTATATCAATTCCTCCTGCTGTAATTATAGCGTCATCTATAGTTCTAAACTCTTTAAGTGTTACTTTTAAGCCTTTTAATATATTAATAAGGATTCTTCTTTCTTCTTTTGTAATTTCATTTACTTTTTTATCTGGATTAATATTACTAATTTCTACTATTGAATCTATTAATTTTTTAGGTAATAAATTATCTAAAGAATTTTTAAATAATTTATTACTTTGTTCCTTAAAGTCTCTTATTAATCTTAAATCTAATTTTTCTTCTGATAAAGCAGGTTTTAAATCTATAATCAATTTTATATTTCCTTCTTTAAATAGTTCTTCTACATTATTATATCTTAATAAATGAGCTGAAGCACTTAATATTATTGGTCCCGATACTCCAAAGTGAGTAAAAATCATCTCTCCAAAGTCTTCATAAATTACCTTACTGTTCTTGAAATCTTTAATTTTAATTGAAACATTCTTTAGTGTTAAACCTTGTAATCTTTTACATAGATTTAATGAGTCTAGTACACTACTTTCTTTTAAAATTTGTTCTGTTTCAGTATTTTTATTCGCTGCCACAATAGGTACTAATGATGGTCTTATTTTAGTAACAGTATGACCTATACTACTTGCCATTTTATATCCGTCACCTGTTGAACCAGTATTTGGATAACTTTTTCCACCAGTTGCTAAAATTACTTTATCTGCATTTTCTAATACATCATTTCCTTTTTCATTTATATATCTTACACCTTTTACGGCTCCATTTTGAACTTCTATTTTGCTTGCTTTACTATTTGTTCTAATATCTATTTTTAATTCTTTTAGTCTTCTAAGAAATGCATCTAATACATCTTTAGATTTATCAGATATAGGAAATATTCTATTCCCTCTTTCTTCTTTAACTTTTACACCTTGCTTTTCTAAAAAATTAATAATATCCATATTAGTATAATTTTGAAAACTACTATATAGAAACTTACCATTTCCAGGAACATTTGAAATAAAATCTTTCATATCTAAACCACTTGTTATATTACATCTACCTTTTCCTGTAATTAATAATTTTCTTCCAAGAGAATTCATTTTTTCGAGTAATATTACTTTATCACCTTTTTCAGCGGCAGTAATAGCACTCATCATACCAGCAGGACCTCCACCAATTACTACTACTTTCAAATTTTCCTCCTAAAATATCTTAGCTTAATTTAATGCAGTTAATTTTATATAATTTTAACAATAATCATCAACATAACCTTTATATATTTTTTATTATATTGTTTACTAAATATATTTCATAAGCAAAAACTTAATCTTAATAATCATAAACTCTATATTATATTTTGTATTGCTTTCATTACACCTAATTTACCATATTCATAAGTTAAACCACCTTGCATAAATGCTACATATGGCTCACGTATCGGAGCATCACAACTTAATTCTATTGATGAACCACCGAGTAAATGCTCCTGCTGCCATAATAACTTGATCTGTATATCCTGGCATGTCCCAAGGTTCAGGTATAGAATTTGAATCTATCGGTGACCCCATTTGAATTCCTTGACAATATTTAATAAGTTTTTCTTTATCTCCAAATTCTATTGTTTGAACAATATCTGATCTTTTTTCATCAAATTCTGGATCTAATTTATATCCTAATTCTTTTAGCATTTTGCTCGCAAATACTGCTGTTTTTAAGCTACTTGCAACTACACTTGGTGCAAAAAACAATCCTTGCAAAATAGATTTATTTATTCCTAAGCTTGGTCCTACTTCTTTTCCAAGTCCAGGAGCAGTTAGTCTTTCAGCAGCTAAATTAACTAATTCTTTAGTTCCTGCAATATATGCTCCATTTGGAGCAATTCCTCCGCCTAGATTCTTTATTAATGAACCTACTATTACATCTGCACCGAAATGAGCTTGGCTCTACCACATCTACAAACTCTCCATAACAATTGTCTACCATTATAATAGCATCTTTGTTTACACTTTTTATTAACTTTATAACTTTTTCCATTTTTTCTAAACTAATACTTTTTCTTAATGCATATCCTCTAGAACGTTGTATCTCTATTAATTTTATATTTCCTAGAGCCACTCTTTGTTTAATTTTTTCATAATCAAAATCATCATTAATTAAATCTATTTGCTCATATTTTACTCCAAATGACTTTAGCGAACTTGAGTTATTTGAAATTCCAATTACTTCATCTAATGTATCATATGGTTTTCCACAAATACTTAAAAATGTATCTCCAGGACGTAAGAAGGCGAATAATGCAACAGTTAAAGCATGTGTTCCTGAAATAAATTGTGATCTAACAATAGCATCTTCTGTTTCTAAAACCTCCGCATACACTTTTTCAATTGTATCTCTTCCTATATCTCCATATCCGTATCCTGTAGTACTTCCAAAATGCATATCTGATATATTATATTTTTGAAACGCATTTAATACTTTTAAAGAATTAAATTCACATACTTTATCTACTTCTTCAAAAATTGGATTTATTTCTTTTGTTACCTTTTCTGCTAATTTTATTACTTCATTACTAATTCCAAATTTAGTATACATCTTATTCCTTCCCTTCTATTCTATATAATAGTAAAAATATTTTAGTTAAATTTTAAACTGCACTAGAAATTTCCTATTGTATAAAAAATTTCTCCATATCCTAAATCAACTCTATAATATTTTCCTATGAATTGTGGCTGATTTTCTTCTATCTCATAAGCAGGTTCTAAAATAATATTTCCTTCTAAATTAATTACTCCCCATTTACCATCTTTTTTTATTCCTGCATAACCATAAATATTAAAATCGGTTACCATGTCATATATATATTCTACTTTAACATTTCCATTTTTATCTACAAATCCCCATTTACTATTCTGCTTTTTAGCAACTAGATTCTGGTTATTCATAGTTGGTGTATTAAACAACTCTTTTCCATCAAAATCAAAAAACTTTTTATCTTTTGAATTATATATTTTAATATAATTCTTTTCTATTTCTATTTCAGCATTTTCCATTGATGCAATAACATTCATATTATTATCAATTAATTCTATATTATTATCTTTAATTCCTTGTATTACATTTGTATTTTCTAATTTTTGTAACACATCATAATTAAATTTCACTATTATATCTTCATTTATATCAATTATTCCAAGATAAGTTTCATCCTGAGCAATAAAATAATCATTAAGCAAATAATCTATAAATGTATATTTATTCTCTATTAAAATGTTATTATCTTTATCTATTATTCCAAAATTCTCATTTTTATCTATACTTATAAAATAGTTTTTGTTCATTGTAGATATTATACTTATAAAATTTTCATTACTAAATTTTTGACCCTTATTATCAAATACTATTACTACATCATCATTTTGTGCATTAATTAAATTACCTGCTATTATTATATTACTATACTGTATAGGAATTATTATTTCTCCACTTAAGTTTGCTACACCTTGCTTTCCTGATTCTTGTAAAATTAACAAATTATTTATATTATCAAATTGTATATCTTCATATTTATGTTCTAATACTAATTTTTTATTTATAAATAGTCCTACTTGTCCATTTTTAAATGCTACTAAATATGCATTTTCATCATCATCTATATAGTTAATTCTTGCAATTTCATTATATTCTGTTTTTAATATTATTTTTCCTTTATAATTTATATATCCATATCTATATCCTTCTTCCGTTTTTATAGATACAATAAAACCTGCTTTTTCATTATGATTTTCACTTATAGAATATTTATCAGCCTCTATAGAATCATAATTTATATTAATTATCTCTTTTCCGTCTATATTAATAACACCAGTTTTTCCATCTTTTTTTACTAACAACATTCCTTCTTTAAATTCTAAAGCTTCAATATTATCATATATTGGTTTTGTTATCTTTTTTCCATCAAAATCAAGTAAACCATATTTTCCATTTTCTTTATACTTTAAAACACTTTTTTCATATGGAATATTATCTAAATTTTCTTCTCTTTTTATTGCTTCAACTTTTTCATATTCACTAAATATTTCTTCTTTATTTTTATTATATACTTTAGTTTCATAATTTCCTGTTTCAGCATTATAATTATTCATACAAATAAAAATATCTTTGCTTGGATTTGGTATCTGTATCATATCGAAATTTGTTTCTACAATCATATCTCCATTTTTATCAATAACACCATATTTATCATCAAAAACTAAGAAGTAATCTCTTTCGTTTATTTCTTCAAATTTTATTTTATATTTATTATCTTCTGCAAAAACTTTATAAATAAAAAATGCAAATAATATTAGTAAAATTATAAAAATTACTATTAATTTATTTTTCGATTTCATTTATATCAAACCCTCTTTTTATTCTTTTTCTTTTGTTTCTTCACCAACATTTTGGTCATTATTTTTGCAAGCCTTTACCCACATTATTCTTTTTTCTTCATATTCTTCTATTTTATATGTTACGTCTTTTGTTTCTACTATAGCTTCTTCTCCTTCTTCTGGTAAACGTCCTAATTCTTCTAATAGATATCCCGACAAAGTATCATAATCACCTTCTGGAACATTTATATTTAATATTTTCTTTAATTCATATAATGATACACTTCCACTAATTAAAAATGTATTTTCATCTATTTTCTCATATTCGTTTTCTACTTCATCATACTCATCAAAAATATTTCCGACTAATTCTTCTAAAATATCTTCCATTGTAACTAAACCAGAAGTTCCTCCATATTCATCAACTACTATAGCCATCTGTTTTTTATTTTTTTGTAATTCTTTAAATATTTCATTTATAGGTTTAGATTCTGGCACAAAATATGCGTCTCTTATTATATTTTTTATTTTAATTTGTTTTTTTCCACTTAATGATTTTAGAATATCTTTAACAAATAAAATTCCTTTTATATTATCTATTGTCTCGTCATACACTGGTATTCTGCTATATTTGTATTCATCTATTTTATCTAATAATTTATAGATGTCTTCATCAATATCTATTGCAAATATATCTGTTCTATGTGTCATAACTTCTACTGCTGTTGTATCATTAAATTCAAAAACATTATTTATCATCTCTTTTTCTTCTTCATTAATAGTTCCTTTTTCTTCACCTTCATCAATCATCATTTTTATTTCTTCTTCTGTAACAGCTTGTTCCTCGTTTTCTGATACTCCAAAAATTTTAGATACCAAATTTGTAGATGCTGTTAATAACTTCACAAAAGGTGCAGTAACTGTAGAAATAATTTTTATAACTCCTATTGTTGCAAACGATATTTTTTCATAATATTTCATTGCAAGTCTTTTTGGCACTAATTCTCCAAAAACTAATGTAAAGAATGATAATATAATTGTTATAATAACAATCGAAATACCTCTCCATACATCTACTGAAAGCATTGGTAATACTTTATTTAGCATTGGTGATAAAATATCTGCAAAAGTATCTGATGCAAAAGCACTTGATAAAAATCCTGCAAAAGTAATTCCTATTTGTATAGTAGCTAAAAATTTACTTGGATTTTTTAACATTTTTACTATCTGTTTTGCTTTTTTATTTCCCTCCTTCGCCATCTTTTCTATTTTTGCATCATTCAACGAAATAAATGCTATTTCTGTAGCAGCAAAATATGCATTTAATAATATTAATATCACTAAAAATAATATCTGTAATATCATAAAATCTTCCTTCCTTTGTATATCATATTTACTTCTATTTTCACGCATTTAATTATATATTGCTATCCAAGTTATGTCAATGCAATATTTGGAAGATTTTACTATTTTTGCTAATATTTAATTAATTTTCCTATTTACCTGTTCTTGGAAGTTTTTTAAATTTTATTTCTTCTCTATAAACTTTAGTTATATGCTCATCTTCATCCCAAACTACATATCCTTTATTACTACCTTCAAGTTTTGTTTTATTTGTAAATGAATCATCATTTTTTACTGTACTATTTACAGTTGTAAATATGTATGGATTTATTACTGATTCAAAGCCAACATCTACTTTGCCAAAATCCGCTTTAAATTCAGTTATATATTCGTCATTTTCTAATGGTAAATCAGTAAAATCGATATAATTATTTTCCTTAGAGCTTAAATTTTCTTTTAATAATCTATAATTATTTTTATTTGTTTTATAATATAATGAATATTTTAAATCTTGATTATATGTACCTGTTACTAATTTCGTAATTCTTACATAATCTGTTGGCAAATAATCGTACCAAACAAAATTATCTAATTGTACATTACCAGTATTTTTTATTTTAAAATTATAACGAATCTCTTGATTTGCAGTTGTTTGAATTATTCCGGGTCTTTTCAATATTTACATCAGGTTTCTCTGATACGTTTGTGACATTTACTTGTACTACTTCTTCATTTGTTCCTATCTCTGCAAAGAATTCATTTTCATTTAATAAATACCATTTTGCAGTTTGAGTTTCCTTTATTGTATAACTTCCCTTATCTAATTTTTTAGTAATTGCAATTCCTTCTTTATCTGTAACTATCTCATCTACCAAATTCTTATTTGAGTCATATACTTCAAATTTAACATTTTCAATTGGTGAACCTAATTTTAACCCATTTATAAAATTATCATCTTCACTTGTTTTAACAATTTTAATTTGACCTTTTACTCTTGCATTAGTAATATTTAATTTAGAAACTACATCTGTTTTAACATTTACTTTTAAAATTTCTTTATTTAAAATATGCATTTCATCTGTTTTTACTTCTTTAAGTTTATATTCTCCTATTGGAAGTCTACCTGTAACTGCTTTTCCATTTTTATCTGTTCTTATTTTTTCCACTACTTCATCTTTAGAATTTATTATTTCAAATTCTACACCTTCAAGCTTGTATTGTTTATCTTCTGCATCAAACTTATTTACTTCAATTTGACCTTTTAATTTTTCATTTTTTATTGTAATTTCTGATAATTCATCACACTTTATTTCTGCATAATATATATCTTTTGACAACTCGTACATTTTGTTTGCTTTAGTTTCTTTTATTGTTACAATTCCTGTTCTAATATTTTCGACATAAGCAATTCCATCTTTACTTGACTTAGCTATATATTTATATCCATCTTTATCTGTAATTTCAAATTCCACATCTGATACTGGTATCTTTTGATTATCTAAATCTACTTTATAGATTTTTAGATTTCCTTTTTTATGCTCATTTATAAATTGAATATTCTTTATTTTATCTTCTTCAACAGTTATTATTTTAGAATCTTCATTAAGAATATATTCTTCATTAGTGCCAAGGCTCACTTCTTTTATTTTATAATCTCCCACTGGAAGATTTGATGTTGTTGCCTCTCCGTTTTTATCTGTTTTTACTGTTTCTATTATGGTATTATTCTTATCTATAATTTGAAATTCTACACCTTCCAATTTTATTTCATTATGGTCTTTATCTACTTTTATAATTTTTATTTGATAATTTTCTCTCTTCTTTTTCTATATCTTCTGCTTTTGCTTTTTTCAATTTTTTCACTCCTAAAAATAATATAAATTAGTATTCCAGACTTTACTACAAAATACA
>ENA-ORLW01002327-ORLW01002327.1-human-gut-metagenome-genome-assembly--contig:-NODE-2327-length-17420-cov-7.937900_pt1 | contig 17420 bp, 10 predicted proteins | sample MGYA00243017_ERZ508829 | MGnify/ENA primary metagenome ERZ508829 (study PRJEB26277, sample SAMN04329776) | human gut metagenome | biome: human-associated habitat | host: Homo sapiens | place: USA...
TTGTACATCTTCTGCAAAAGCATTGGCGGTCATTGCAATAATCGGAATTATTCCTGCATCTGGTCGATTTAATGCCCGGATTGCTTTAGTCGCTGTCAATCCATCCATTACCGGCATCATAATATCCATAAGTATTGCATCAAATGTACCCACCGGATTATTATTAAATAATTCGACAGCCTGCTGTCCATCATTAACCATTGTAATTATTGCACCTTCATCTTCTAAAAGTATTTCTGCAACCTCGGCATTCAACTCATTATCCTCTACTAACATGAGATTTAAACCATGAATGCTATTCTCTTTATCCGCCTCTTCTTTCTTAGATTTTTCTGGTGCAGCTCCCATCTCAAAAGGCAATTCAACTACAAAAGTGGATCCCTTTCCCACTTCGCTGGTAACAGAAATCGTGCCTTCCATTTTATCAATCATTTTTTTCACAATAGCCATGCCAAGTCCGGTTCCATGATAATTGCTCCGGGCATCAGCTCTTTCTTGTGCAAACGGTTCAAAAATATGTTTCAGAAATTCTTTGCTCATGCCAATTCCTGTATCAGAAATTATCCATCGATAGGTAATTACATTATCCTTTTCTTCTATACATTCCTGTTTTGTCGAAATTTTCCCACCAAAATTTGTAAATTTAATGCTGTTTCCATATATATTCAAAAATATTTGTCGCAAATACAGCGGATTCGTTATAACGTACGGATGTACCCAAATACTATCTTCTGAAAAATCCACTGAAATTCCCTTATCCAGAGCACTTCCATCTATAATAGCTTTCATATCACAGAAAACATCAGGTAAACAGACTAATTCTAATGATAATTCTTCCCTGCCATCCTCCAATTTACTCATTTGTAGGACATCATTAATCAGAGATAACATATGGTTTGCCGCCTTTTCCATTTCTTTGTAATTTTCACGTACAAGTTCCTCATCATCACTGTGTGCCATATTGATCTTTAGCAGACCCATGATTCCATTGAGTGGTGTGCGAATGTCATGACTCATATTAAGAAGAAATGTAGATTTTGCCCGATTCGCAGTGTCTGCTGCAATTAATGCTTTATGCAACTCATCCTGCTGCTCAAGCTCTTTCTTCTTTTGTTTTTTCTCTGATTCAAGTTTGGCAATCTTATGCTCTGCCTGTCTATTTGCTTCTTGTAAATTTCCGACAAGAATAATATTAGAAATAACTCCCAACACAATCACGCACAGCTTGTCACGATTAATCGGCGTATAAAAGATCCAACTGTGATCTGTGGAAAAAAAGAATGCTGAATATAAAACAGCAATAACACCACTTATTATCCCTGCCAAATACCCGGATTGTACTATTGACGCTGAAAGCACAACAAATAACACAATATTCGGATTTGGAATATTAAATTTATATACAATAAGACAGGCAAAAATTTGTATTATCCCTGCCAATATACTTCCTTTTAGCTTTATAATTTTATTCATGAAATTATTTTTTCTCATCTATAATATCTCCCACTGATGCAACATACTTCTTATTTCGATATATCCCAAAATCATGGGACATATGTGACAGAAATGTTGTTTTGCCTTGTTTGCAGCCCGTGCATGCTCTGCCAGTTCCGCCATTTCCTCAGCCTTCTCCTGGGCTACCTTCTGAGCTTTTTTTCTTGCACTGAGACGCATTGCTATCACAGCCATAGTAGTCAGCAGCCATCCGAAAATAAGAAGAACCCAAACAGTAACAACATTGATTTCTCCATCAAATTCACGCCGTGTCACCCTTGCCAGCTGCATTGTAATGAAAGGTGCAGTAAGCCCCCATTTTTTCGTCTCAGCATAGTTATCTATTTCCAGGCGTGCATCGATACTCATATCTGTGGCTTCCTTATTTTTCTGATAAGCAATATACTCATCTCTGGTGGCAGGTGTAAGAAACTCATAGGAAATCCCGGCATAGTCTGCAATTTTCCGGAAGTAATCCGGGATAATCCCCTTCATCTCACCATTTTCATTATAAGAATATGGATAACGGGACAGATCACACAGAACATGAAGCGGGTTGTCCTTGGAATATTGTGCAATAATACTTTTGCAAATTAACTCGTCAAAGCATCCTTGACAAACATCTCCATTTCATCGTTTAAAGCTCTGAGTTCTTCCATCAGAATCCCCCGTTTTCATATTTTTCATCCTTTCCTGCTATCTTAACACACTCTGTATAGCAAACAAAGTGCGTAAGCTTTGAAATTTTATTTTCTCAACTTACACACTTTATTTTACACTCCCGCAAATTTGCTTGTAACCCGCATAAATACAGGTATCTTATGATTGTGTGGATTACTCAAACTCAGTCGTAGAAGACTCTTTTTTCTATCTGAAATCCTTTTCGTAGAGGATCACACGATCATCCGCATCGTATCTCTTCTTGGAGAGAACCATGCTCAGTTTCCGGAATCCGATCTTTTCAGACTGGCGGATGGCCTCATCCACAATCTCTTTGACGTCGATCACAGTAACCGGTCTACCCGCTTCCTGCAGCTCACTGATTCTATCATAGAGCGTCGGGATTGCTTCTTCGTCGATCGTGTAATCTTCCTCGTAAGCATAAGTACGTCCAAATTCGACAAGTTCATCATTGGTAAATACCGGAATAACAATCTCGCTTGTAAACTTCTCTGCGAAATCCGGATGCTTCTCAAACAGCTCTTTCAGATATTTCTTCTCATCTTCCAGAACCACAAGAAGTGCATCTGTACGGAACTCCATCGCTTTGGAAAGCTGTTCCACAACGGCATCATCCAGATCACCGGCTTCCTCAATGATCAGCGTACCACCCGCAATCTTGGCAACCGTAGACGGAATATCCTTTTTATTGAAATCCTCTGCATAAATCTTTGCAATCTTTACAGATTCCTCGCCTTTTTCTTCACTGATTGTCTTTGCAAAACGAATACCGAGCGTAGACTTTCCACTGCCCTCTGCACCAAGAATGATCAGATTGCCGACTCTGGACGTCTGATCTGTAGATTTCATCTTCTTCATTACCATATATAATGCCGAAGCAATCTGCTGACTCAGCCCTGCCACCGTTGCAAAATAAGAGAAATTATACTTCTGTTCTTCCGTCAGATCCGTCGGAACTGCATCCTCTTCCTTTACAGATGCTGCTTCTTTTTTTTCTTCCTTTTCTTTTTCGGCCTGCTTTTCCTTCTCTTGCTTTTCGAGCTCCGCCGCCTGTTTCTCAAGCTCCGCTTCAATCTCTTTTGCAATATCCCTTGTATTTCCAAGAGCCGCCTTTTTCGCACTTGCACCTTCGGCTGCGTCCTCTTTCACTTCTGTTTCCGGCTCAGCCTGAGATACTTCCGCAACTTCCTCAATCGGCTGCACTTCTACTTCCTGTTCAGCCTCAACTACTTCTTCAACCTGTGGTGTCTCTTCTGGCTCTGCTACTTCTTCAATTACTTTCTCAATCGGTGCTGCCTCTTCTGGTTCAGCCTCAGCCACTTCTTCAACCTGTGGTTCAACTTCTGGTGCAACCTCAACTATTTTCTCAGCCAGTTCAACCTCTGTTTCCGGCTCAACTTCAGCGACTTCCTCCACATGTGATTCTGCTGCTTTCACTGGCTGTGCTTCTGCTTCAACCTTTTTGCCCAGAACTGCTGCGATTGCCGCTTCTTTCTGTGCAAGGCTCATGGACAGCAGAATATCATCAATATTGTTTCTCTTGATCTCTTCTGCCGGAACTTCTTCAGCTGCTTCTTCTGCCTCGGCAGTCACATCATTCATCGGTTCGATAATGTCACTCTCATCCGGTTTTCTCTGAATACCGGAGAGAATATCCCGCATACTCTTTGCAAGTTCTGCCTGAAGGTCTTCTGTATTAAATTCATATTTTTTATCCGTTTTTGCCGGTACATCCTGACCGGCTGCATCTGCCTTTTCTTTTGATACGTTTTCCGCTTCGGAATCTGCGTCATCCATAATTTTCTCATCGACCTCTGCATCATCCGCTGCCTTCTCTGCGGCATTCTCATTATCGACAGTCTTTTCCGGGGTCGTTACCGGCAATTCCTTATGGAAATCCTGTTCTTCCTGATCGGTTTTTTCCTGATTTTCAGAAAATGCTGCAAAGATTCCGTAATCATCATTTTCTTCTTTTTCAGCTGTATGTTCTGCGACGCTCTGTGCGATCTCTTTTTCCGTTACAGAAATCACATCATCCGTGATCACTTCTTTGCTGGATTCTGGCATATTTTCCAGAATAGCTTTTTCCAGATCCGGTGCAACATTTTCTACCATTTCCGCTTTTGGCATGGTAGCTTCGTTGCGGTTGTCATAAATCGCCTGCTGTACCGGTGTCAGTGCTTTGATCCTCTGTTTCAGTTCGAGTGCACGGATAACATATTTGCCCTGTCTGAACCACACAACCAGATCATCGCAAGCATCAACACATTTCTCCTTCTGTCCGGCACGATAATAAAGTTTTGCAAGCTCATAGGCATATTTTTCCGTGTATTCTTTCTGATTATATTCTTCCAGAATCTCAATCTGATCCTCGATCGCCGCACCTCTGCCTCGATAGATCATATATTTCAAAAGATAACGTGAATTGTCGTGCGGTGCTGCTTCAACAAATTCACTGTAAAATTCCGCTGCATCATCAAACTCCCGCAGTTTTACGGAAATCTCCGTTAAATGGAACAAAATGCTTCTCACTGCCTGAGATTTGCGGTATGCACGAAGCAAAAGTGCCTTACTGTCCTGCAATCTTCCGACTTCTTCATAAATTTCGCTGATCATACAAAGCGTTCTGACATTTCTTACTCTCCGCCAGTCAATCGTATCAATAATATCTGCCGCATCTTCATAATATCCCTGATCAGCCAGCTTTGTTATTTCTTCTAACTTAAGGTTGTATTCGTATTTATCCACTGTTTCACCTCGTATATGTTCCTGCCTGTTATTATCCTATTTTATTCTACTATTACTCTTCATGTTTTTAAAGTATACTACACCAAAAATACATTGTCAAACCGAGGGTTTTCGCAATTTTTCCGTCTGACCGGTTCTTTTTCCCCGGAAATATCCAAAAAGGAAGCCGCTGTTTTTTTGCGGCTCCCCGATACTCTTATTTGGTCTTACCGATTTTAACTTTTGACCAGGCAGAATAGTATTTCTTTCTGTTTTTCTTTTTCCAGGTTCTGATCCGGATATAATATTTCTTTCTGGATTTTAACTTGGATACCGTAGTACTGTTCTTTTTCATACCACTGATATTTTTTGTCTTTTTTGATTTGAATTTTCTGCTTGTTGATACCTGAATCTGATATCCTGACACCTGCTTTTTCTGTTTTTTCCAGGAAATACTCAGTGCCTTCTTCTTTTTGATGACTTTGGTGATCTTCGTCGCTTTCGGAACAATTTTGAAAGAAAGTGTTTTGCTGCCACAGTATTTATTTTTCATTTTTACATTTACATGGTACTGACCAACCTTCTTTCTTCCTGCCTGATACGATACCGTATAATGATCGGAAGATACTCTGTTGCCATCACCATCAAGTACAATAACGCCTGGATTTTTTGTCTTTCCATCGTATACATATTTCGTCTTTGAAAGTTTTACCACTTTTGGTGTCCGCTTTTTCACAAACTTCGCAGTAATGCTTTCATCAGACAGTATCTGTATCCTGTAATCCTCTTCTTTTGAAAGCAGTATTCCTTCTCTGTACCATCCTTCGAAAACATATTCTTCCTCCGGAATTGCCTGAAGTTTCGCAAACTGCCCATACTGGTAAATACCTCCGCCAATCACAGTTCCGGCTTTTTCATCAGATACAAGTGCTTCCACCGTAAAATATGCATTTCTTGCATCGTCTCCGGACAAATCCGAATCCGAATTTATTGTGTTTCCATCTGCATCATAAAGTCTGTAGTCCGCATCGGAACCTTCCGGAGCATCCTTCTCCAGCTCCGCTTTATCGTATGCCGGAAGAACGCCTTCCACCACTTCTCCTTTTTCCATCTCAATATTGAAATAATTAATGTTTCGCGTATACTCACCGGCCAGAGCACTGTATTCATTGATGCTGTAATTGACGCTGTCTTTTTCACGTGCAGTCATTTCCACATAAAAAGTTTCATCCACCGGAAGGACAACATATTTCTGCCCATTGTTATCCACCCCTGCAATATAACTTCCTGTTTCATCCGACTGCTCATTGATGATCGATGCAATCTTATTTTGTTCTGCATCAAAAACCTTAACATCAACCTCACAGTTGATTCGAATGATCCGGAATCCGCCATTGTTCAGGCGATTTGCAGTTGTTCCGACATAATTGCTGTCCATCGATGCCAGCCATGCATAACACAGTTCCGGATAATGAGCTGCTCCGAGTCCTTCTCCATTTAAAACAGCCGTTGTAAAATAATTCGGATGATTGCTGACAAGTGCAAGCATCAGATCACTCAGTTTCACACCCGCATAATCAATGACAAGCTCATTATAATCTGTGATTCCTGCATCCTGAAGTGCTTTCCTGAGCCATCCCGATACGATTTTCAATGCCTTTTCTTCCGTTCCCCATGGATTGATCCCGGTATTCCAGATATATGCACCCACAAATTTATACCATTCACTCTTTACCTGCGATACAATCGAATCCGTCAGACGTCCTGACTGTTCATCGGTACAACCAAAAACTACGGAACAAATCTCCCGAATCTCATTCTGATAACGATCAACATAGTTTTCTCTGTTTACGATAAATTTTTTAGATAAGATTGTAACATAATCTGACAGAAATACGCCCTGAGAATAATTATGTTTTGTATCATTGACGATCAGCCCATCTTTTAAGAACCCAACCGCATTCCAGGTCAGATTGTCCACAGAGATTTTTTTCATTTGAAAATCATCTACAACATACTTCTCTGTTGTTGGCATCGCCTGGTAGATCGCCAGCATTTTCTTTTTCAGATCTGCATAATCTTCCGGTTCTGACTCCGCAGACGGCAAATATCGATCAATACCATATCTGCCAAATCCCATGGCTGCCGGTGCTACATAAGGCACAGGATCACTCTGATTAATAATATTAAATATATTATCATACTTTGAATCCCCATTTACCTCTTCGCTCAATGCACCTGCCGGCGTTTCAAAACAATAACCATAAACATCTTTTCTCTGATACGAGATATCGTTTCCCAAAGCGATTCCCTTATCAAGTTCACCGCTCACCAGATTCGCTGTTGCCGCTGCACGGCTGTATCCCGTGACCCATATTTTAACCTGTCCGGAAATTCCCTGCTTGGAAATATATTGTTTCAAATAAGAAAGAACATTATTTTTCGCAGTATTAAATCCCTGATGCTGTCCGGATGTACCAATCGTAAAATTGCTTGCCCATTCCTGCTCATAACCGCCGCCTCTGACAGCAACTGCAATCAGTGTATATTCCTCATCTTTTACTTTCACAGGTTTATTTCCGATGATAACGCCAATCGAATCCGTCGTCGGTTTCTTCGTAAACCAGTCATTTACTGCTATATTTTCATCTGCAAATCCCATTTCTTTCAACAACGCTCTGGCATTGCTGCTTTTATTGGTGTAATCCGTCTGACCGCCATCACTGCTTCCAAATGCCGACATTGCAAAACTGAGCGACATCGTTGCCAGACTCGGACTATAATTATAGGCACTCTTTGCAAAATAATTGTCCGAATAATAACATTTGGCTGTACTGTCTCCACTATAGGTAAACGTTATCTCCTTTACCGAAGACAGAATATCATCTGCGACCTCTCCAAACGTAAATTCCAGATCATCCACCGAATACACCGGATAAAAATAATCCTCGGATGTTGCGATATCAGACGCAGTCATTTTGAAAAATTCTGCAATATTCTTTCCTTCTTGCGGCATATTTGCCATCGTCTTGAACAGACCGATAGAATACAGGTTAATTCCCTGATCTTTTAACAGATCTGCTTCTTCCAGTGTATGATTTGCATATGCATACAGGTGAACATTTGTATCATTTCTGTGCCATGCATTTCCCACAACATTTCCATCGTAATAACCATCATAATTATAATCGCCTTCGTTGGTCATTCCGGTAGAAAAAAGCACAACATTTTTAATCACATTTTCACTATCTGCATGATTTAACATAGAATTTGCCAGTTCCAGACCACTTGATATATCTCTGGTCGTGCTGGAAGCGGAAAGATTATTAATCTTATTGATCAGCGAGCTGTATTCTTTTGAAAAACCAGATACAGTAGTTGCATAATCTTTATAAGAAATGACCGCCACATAATTATCTCCGCCCGTTGCACTGATATCCCGGATAAATTTCCCGGCAGCACTCTTGACATCAGATAATGCCGTATCTGCCGTGTAAATCGTCTCATTATTATATGTAAATTCTGCTGTGTCCGAGGTATCCAGCACCAATACCGTATACCGCTTCACATTTGTTGCCGCCTGGATTTCCAGGATGCCAAATGGCAGATCCACACCGGTGATCACTAAAATAACAGCCAGCCAAAGGCTGATGATTCTTTTCATTTTTCTCATATTCCCAAACTCCTTTACTGCCTCTGCTGCAATACTCTGTGTCCATCCTGATCGGTTTCCATTTTGCAGTCCCCCGGCACACAAAATGCCGGCCGCACTCCATTTTTATCATATGCATTGGAAAAGCCGATCTTGTTATTCGCCCCAATAACATAAACGCAGGAAGTATAATATGTGTTCGGCGTTCGCAGCCACCAGCTGCTTTTTTGATTTTCTTTCAAAACAATACGCTGTTCTTCCTTCTCAAAAAATCTAAGAAACGTTCCTTCCGATGCTGCATTTATATTCTGATCTTCCATCACCTCACTGTATGCCAGCAAAAAAATCTTTCTCTTTATACTTTTTGTCCCTGTTCCTGAAACTCCCAATGATTTCTCATCCGTTATCTTAATCTCAGATTCCAAAACAGGCATCCCATCCGGAAGCTGTCTGATATATTCATGGTTTAAATAATCATCCATAAAACTGTTTTCATAATACGCTTCATAAGAATTTATCTGCATATTCATTTTCAGTACTTCTTTCCTCAACAGTAGTGTCTCGCCATTATAATCAGAAGTCAATACCAGAAATGGAACCAGTTCATGCCCTTCCCGGATATATACCAGATGATCACCCTTTTTATTTTTATCATATGCCAGATCCGATACTACACGGCACTCTTTCGTATGAAATCGAAACCATATACCTGTACACATCAAAAAGATTACGCTTATCAGAATCATTATTTTTTTCATGCTGCACCTTTTTATATTTTTTGGAATTGTTTTCGTAACAGAATTGTTTTTAAGAACAAAAAAGGAAACCGTTACTTCCACTACTTTCCGTAACGGTTTCCCTTATTTTCAATATTTAATTGTATTTTTATTTAGAATGTAATCGGAGGATTCTATTCAAAGTTTCCTGCTATTTATGTTAAATATTATAGTCGATATATAATATTTGCTTTTTATTTAACCCAAAGTTTCAAATATCTTTTTCCGAATATCTATTTTCTATACGTTCTTCTATATATTTCTTCTTCAAATGTGGTTCTATTCCTTTCGACTGTATGAAAGTAACCGACTGTTCTGTAAAAACCATATCTGAGAATGATATATAAAATACTTATATTTTTTAGATTATATTTCTTTACACATAATCTAAAAACCTTTGAATAATGTGGTAATCCTTCAATATAGTGGCTGTTTCGTTACTCTTTAACCATATCTTTCAGATTTTCCCATCTCCGATTATCTGTTATAAATTCGATCTCTTCTGAAATTATATCGTTAAAGGTTGTTTTCGCAGGAAACACCAGCCATACCACGTCTATACTGAACAGTTGTTATTTCTGACCCATCCATTGGACTTGACCTCTACTTTCTGTTCTTACGTGTTATTCAGTTCCTTTTACAACCTTGCCTCTGACTTTTTTCTATTCTACCAGGATTTCTCGTCTCCTGACAGGTAGTTTTTTGTTTGTCTTTGGCTTTCTTTGTTGTTGTCATTATAGTAGCACGCTTCTTCTCATTTGTCAATACTATTTTTATATTTTTATTTAATTATTTTATTTTCTAAATATTCAGACATTTATTCTTTGAAAATTGTATGAATTTTATATAATTTTCAAATAATTCATACGTGCGTTCAACTTGCATCACTGTTCTTCCTTCAGCTTTTGAATGATCTCCTCCAGTTCTTCGATGACCTGTTCCATGTCCTCACTTTCTTTCGCCAGTGCTACCAATATTTGTTTCACAGAACTCTTCCCTTCACTTTTCTGAATCATCAGTTTTGCGATGTATTCTTCCCTTGTCAGTGCCGGCATCAGCTTTCTGGCATACTGCCGTCCGAACTGCTCCATTCCACATTCTTTCAGATATCCATTCTGAACAAGCGAACGAATGATATTATGTACCAGCCCATTTGTCCAGGTTGCTTTCACCTGCATTTTTACAATATCTACACTGGTCAGTGCCTCCTTGCTGTCCCAGAAAATATCCATCATCTGTTCTTCACTTTTTGTCAGTTCCTTCATTTCTCTGCTCCTTCCGTTTTGCCTGTTTTTCATTATCAATCATATATCTCTACGAACCATCTTATTTTCTCATAATTAATAATTTTAAACGAATCAAATATCCCTGTCAAACTCACTATAAGCCTTCTGTGTATTTTCCATAAAACAGGCTGCCACCTCTTCGGTCGCAGCCCATTTATCTTGAATCTGCAAAATTTTATGATGCTTTTATTGCCTTGCTGAAAGCTCCATAGATTAATTCTCCATCTTTTTTATACCATGCACGAACCTTATAATATTTATCTTTCGATATTTTCAGTTCCACGCTGGTTTTCTTTTTCTGCTGACAGATGGTGGTATATTTTCCTTTCTGAGAATCTGCCTGGGCAACCTCATATCCCGCTGCACCTGCTACCGGATCCCAACTGAAAACAGCTTTCTTTTTTCCTTTTTTCTGAGCAATAAAATTCACCGGTTTTTCTGGCCGTACTGTTACTTTCAGTTTGACTTTCTTTTTGCTTCCATCCGTTGTCTTTACTGTGATAACAGCGGATCCCGCTTTCTTTGCTGTAACAAATCCCTCATCACTTACTGCTACAATTTCCGGTTTGTTGCTGCTGTATGTCAGCTCCTGTTTAGAGGCATAGAAAGGAACCATTTCTGCCTCAACCCGATAGGAACTGTTTGGCTTTAAAGTAACTGCATTTTTCTTCAACAGAAGTTTCTGTGCAACATAATTCTGCTGTGTTCTCTTAGTCCCTGTAATCTCAACAGCTACCTTATTCTTTTTCGCATACTTATACGCTACCGTATTTTTCTGACAGTAAATTTTTTTAACATCCGTCAAGGTAATGTATTTTCCGATTTTCCTGACACTCGTCGGAATATAAATTTCAAGTTTTTCACATCCCGCAAAGGCATCGGCCCCGATTTTTTGCACACCATTTGGAATGACAATTTTTCGCAGATTTTTGCAGTTATAGAAACATCCATACTTTATCTCTTTCAGACCATTCGGTAAACGAACACTCTGCAAGCTTGTACACTCTTCAAATGCTTGACCGTCTATTTTTTTCACACTGTCCGGAATATAGATACTTTTTACATTTGTGCACTCGCTGAAAGACGGCCCATTAATACTTTTTACTGAATCTGGAATATAAATTTTATCAAAAAGATATCCTATTTTTGCATCCATATAATAAGGATCCGTAAAATATCCACCAATCTCCGTAACCGGTTTCCCGAGAACGTTTTTTTCTATAGTGAGCGTCATATGTTTTTTCAAAGTACTGTTCAGATCAATACATTCTGCAAGAACACTGTCTGTCTCTGGCATATACCGATAGACTACATGATTTACAGCCACTGCATTTTCAAAATAAGCATAGTCCGATTCATAAATTTTTCCTTCAAACGGATTTGCCTCATTGTCCGCCGCATTTGCAGCCATTATCGGAAGTATACAAAACAAAGCAAACAACATTATGCCCTTTAACATGATATTTTTAAACTGTCTAAACATAAAAGTTCCCCCTTTAAAATTTTAAATTTGATATCCTTTCCACTGCATCAGTTCGTCATACGTCTTTCCATGCTGGATCTTCCCATCTGTTTTTTGTTTTATTCCACCTCCTTTTCTGCTTCTTTCCATTCCATACCCGATACTTCCATACAATAACATCTGTGCTTTTCTCTTGAATGTTTTTTGCATAATATTGATCCAGCTCTCTATCGGTTATTGCTGCACTATAACTCCCTGTCTGTATACTGAGAGCCAGCACTGCAATCAACAATATACTTTCCACCTTACCTCTCTTCATTTTCTTTCACCTCAAATCCATTTCTTTGCATTTCTTCCACTTCATCTGAAGGAAGTTCTTCCTTTTCTATTCTTTCTCTGATCTCACTTTTGTGAACTGTATAATACTTTTCACCTTCTTTCAAAATATATGTATTTTCTGGAAGCATTTCTTCTATTCCTTCTCCGGTAATAATTTGATCTTTCGGCGTATCATATGCCGGTGTTATCATAAACATATACGAAAAAATGATAACCACCAAAAATAGGCCGATACATTTTTTCTGTTGATTTCGTCCTGTTTTTTTATCCTGATTTTTGCAGATAATTTCAAATCGTTCTTTTAACTCTTCTCCATTTTTACCTGCCAGATGTACTCCGTACAAAACACCGCTGCCTCTTTTTTTCTGTGCATTTTTCAAGGTCTTAACGATAGTTCCAAGATAACTTAACTGCTCTTTCTGACTGAGTTTTTCGGTCACAGTAAGATCACACCGGATTTCCAGATTCTTTTCCAATGTATCCTGCATTTTGTAAACCAGTGGATTCCACCAGCAAAGACAACGACAGAGCTGCGTCAGCCATTTTATGTACAGATCTCCATTTGTGAAATGTGTACATTCATGGAGCAAAGCATAATATAATTCTTCTTCCGAATAATCGTAGTCCGGAAGATAAATATTCCACCGGAATACACCTTCCGCACAAGGAATAGTAATCCCCGGATTCTGATATACCGCTATTTTCTTTTTAATCTTTTTTTCCTGTGTGATTCTGCTAAGAACTGATTGGCACTGCTCATTTGCTTCTGTGGAATACTTTTGAAAAATGCGACGCATCTCCTGGTATTTCACAAAATAACGCAACATGAAAACCCCTGCAATAATCAGCCAGATCGCTGCCAGAGCATTTGCTATTGTAAACTGTCTTCCCCATAAATTGTGTTTTTCAAGACCTATTACATTATTTATAATCGGAAATATTCCTTTTGATACTTGAATCCCTATAGATGGTCGAAAGTCAATGGGAAATATCATCCTGACAAGCCCAAGTAAATAAAACATCAGTGTCAGATGAATCCCCTTTCGCGTCGTGTAAATTTTCTTTTTTCCCATCCAGAAAACAATTGCAATAAAAATACTGTTCCATAAAATCGCCATGCAAAGTGAACCAAGATTAAACGTCATATCTTTTCCTGTTTTTCTGTTATTTTATTTACAATTTAAAGTTTTTATATATTTATTATTAATATTTTTCATTTATATTAATAATAGTATAAATACTTCCGATATTTCTGTCAAGTACAAAAGGCTGCAACCTTTTACGATTGCAGCCTTTCAATAAAATGATGTGGGTGTCAAAAGTCTCCAACTATGATGCCTACGGATTGTTCCGTGCGTTGCACTCCCACAATCCTTTTTACGCTCCGCTTCGGTCGGTGCTAAACATGTGCCAGTGGCACATAGCACCCCAGTATTCGCATATCGTGGGATTATCATCCCACTTTTATGCTCATATCGGGGTGGGTCCCAAGGTCTTTCATCCACCTATGAGCAAGCTCATGTGGATTTAGACCTTTTGACCCTGGCATCATAAAATATCTATTTTTTCAGAATCTTAATTTCAGAACCACATATGTCCCAGGTGGTATACAGCCTCTGAATAATCACTGTAATACTTCTTTCCTTTTGCTGTTCTATACCAGGCACGGATTTTGTAATATTTCTTTGTTGATGCCTTGAATGTGATCTTTGTTTTGCCGGTCACTTTTTTGATGACTTTGTAGGTTCCGTTTTTCGTATCGGAACAGCTGAGCTCATACCCTTCTTCGCCTTCGGATTTATTCCAGGTAAATACCGTTGTATTTTTATTCTCAACGCTGTCTGCCGAAAGATACGGAGCCCGAGGCTGGACAACGACTTTCAGTTTCACTTTCTTTTTACTTCCGCTTTTTAACTGAACGGTGATCGTTGCTTTTCCGTTTTTCTTTGCCGTCAGCATACCCTTTGCATTTACAGATACCACTTTGGAATTGCTGCTGCTGAATTTTACATTACGTTTGGCAGCATAGACCGGCGTTACCTGATAAAGCACTCTCTTCTTTGCACCGATCGGCATACTGATCTGTTTTGTGCTCAGTGACAGGTCTGTCGCTTTATACGAAGTTTTGACCGGATCTATGATCGTATATGGAAGATGATTTTTCTTCGCATACTTATGTGCGGCAGAATTATTGGCACAATAGATCATTTTTACCTGTCCGTACTCATCCGTTTTCTTAAATGCATTTTTACCGATCTTCTTTACACTTGCCGGGATATAAATTTCAAGTTTCGGACATCCGGAAAACGCTTCTGCACCAATCTCGGTAACTCCTTCCGGAATGTATACGGTTCTCAGATCCGAGCTGTCCTCCAAGAAATATTTTCCAATTCTTTTTGTTGAAGACGGAAGCTCCATCTTTCGGAGTTTCCAAATATTATGAATCCCACTCACATTTGTAGTTCCTTCCGGAATAATAATCTGCTCAAAATCACTTTCGAATATTACTCCCGGTGTGACAATCAGGAACTTTGGTAATGTAATAGAACCAAAACTTGCACCGCTGATCTCAATATCTTTTACAGAATCCGGGAGTACTAAATTGAGCCGTGTAAGATAGCTCGGTCCGTCCTCTTCCCCGTCAATGTAAATTCCTGTGACCGGTTTGCCTCTTACTTCCGAACGAGGCTTAAAAGTAATGCCTTCCGGAAATTCTTCATCGTTATCATCAAATGCTACGATCCGGTAACTGTCTTTCTCCGGAAGATACTGATATACCACACGGTCTACCACGATCGCTCTTTCATAGCGATTGGCTACATAATCCTCTCCATCATCGTGATGGATATAGACATCCTTTTCCGTTGGCTGTGCAATCTCCTCTGCCCGGACATTCTGATGGAGACAGAATACGAGAGCCAGCATTGCAACCGACGTGAACAATTTCAAAAATTTCTTCTTCATAAAACCACCCTTTCCCTGTTCAGAATCGCATATCAGGCATCACTTACGTTCATGCAGCCTGAGGTATTTGTAATTTCTTTATACTCCACAATTTATCAAAAAACAATACCTCTGATTTCACTTTTACATTATATTTACATTTTGAAAATATAATGTAAAAACAATGGATTAGAGATAAGTAGAAAACATTGCGTCTGAAAAACAATTCCCGCTTAAACAACCTCTGGCAGGTCAGGAGCTTTTGACAGCATCTTAACAAAACACTCGGTATTTCAATTCTTTACGCCTGCCATGAAACCACCGACAACTTCTTATTTATTTCTCAAACCCTTCTGTGCAATGCCTCTCCAGGCATTCTTCTATCTTCTCCTGTTTCAGCCCTGCCCCGATCATAATCAGCACTTCCTGTCCTTCTTTTACCGGCTGGATGCTGATATTTTTGCGTGTCGCATTAAATTCTTCCCAGGACTCTGCTTTTGTGATTCTTGGTTTATCTACTTTTTCCATTTCATCTTCCATTTTATTTTCCATCATTACTTCTTCTTTGTAGTTGGTATTTAAGAATCCTTTGATTCTGAAAATATGCCCGCAGTCCGGATTTTGAAAAAGCTCTTCCGCCGCTTTTTTCATATTTTCCACGCTAATTTTTTTATTCAAAAAGTACAGGGATTCAAAAACGGAATCCTGCTCAAAATCCAGCTTCTGATAATTTTCCGGTGTATAGCCGGCTGACATCAGATCCTGGAAATCTGCTTTTGTCAGCGTATCCCAATTTTTACACAGACAATCTTTTTCCTCTATCACACGCTCACATTTGATTTGTTTTAATGCAATGTTGATATGTGCAAGCACTTTGGAAATCGATTCTTCTGCCTTTGCAATAGATTCTTTTTCTTCCATTTGTGCCTCTTTTTCTGTTTTCAGATTTTTACCTGTTTTGCTGAAGACAATCTTGCCTGCACTGGCTGCTTCGCTCGCAAGAATATAATTTTCTTCTTCCGACATCTCTTCTTCCAGATTTGCATCCACGATCGTAATGACGCTGCCCGGTTCATACCAGCGATCCAGAGGCTCTTCGTGCAGAATATCAAAAAATTCATCCACATCAAAAATGCCGGACGGCTCAACCAGAATCCGGTCATATCCACACATTCCCATGGAGATCAGTTTTGTTTTGAATCTTCTGCGATGTGTTTCCGGATCACATCCACCGGAGATCATTTCCAGCTCGCACTGATCGCCCATCAGATCCTGAAGCATCATCATATCTACATTGACTGCACCAAAATCATTTTCCAGAATACCAATATTTTTTCCACTGTCCATCAGATATTTTGCATATTTTCTTATAAATGTTGTCTTTCCTGCACCAAGAAATCCGGTGATCAAATCTATTTTTATCATTTTATCATTTATCCTCCTTATCCTTATCATTTATTCAAACATGTCGGGATCTATAAACTAATATCAGCGATGAGAAATTAAAGCATGCCTCTACTACCATTTGATACAAACTTATTGCCCGTCACCGCATATCTGATGTAGTTATAAGCGAAAATCCACACTTTGTCCAGTCTTCCTTTTCAACAGAACTTTTTATATAGCACAAAAAAAGTTCTGAAATCAATTTGATTTCAGAACTTTAATTCAAGGCGACAACCAGATTTGAACTGGTGATCAGGGTGTTGCAGACCCACGCCTTACCACTTGGCTATGTCGCCATAATGACTCCTACGAGAATCGAACTCGTGTTACCGCCGTGAAAGGGCGATGTCTTAACCGCTTGACCAAGGAGCCAGATTTAAGATATAAATATGCACGTAGTATGAACATACCGCGTGCTAACTCCCCGAGTTGGGCTCGAACCAACAACCCTTCGGTTAACAGCCGAATGCTCTACCATTGAGCTATCGAGGATCACAAAGGCATGTGCCTTCAAAACCGCATACAGACCATAAATCCTACATCTTTTTCTTCTATCCTGAACCTCACACTCTCGTGCTTGGTTAAGCCTTCGACCTATTAGTAGCAGTCAGCTC
>ENA-ORLW01002337-ORLW01002337.1-human-gut-metagenome-genome-assembly--contig:-NODE-2337-length-17372-cov-2.448222_pt1 | contig 17372 bp, 18 predicted proteins | sample MGYA00243017_ERZ508829 | MGnify/ENA primary metagenome ERZ508829 (study PRJEB26277, sample SAMN04329776) | human gut metagenome | biome: human-associated habitat | host: Homo sapiens | place: USA...
ACTGTTTTAGTTTTAACCGCTTTTTGAATATCGCTGTCATTCGGATCGCGTGATTTCAATCGCTCTATCACCGTTTGCTCGTTCGCAGTCAAAATGACGGTCAAACGAGGCTTTCCAAGTTTTTTAAGCAGAAGTTCATACACATCTTCGTTCGTTTCTGTTCCGCTCCATGCATAATTGGATGCAAGATGGCGATCGGTGATAATGTTTTGATCCTTGTACATTTCATAGAGATAAAGACTCCCGAGCCCATAAAAAAGTGCAGTAAAATCTCTGTTCGGATTCCTGTTTACCTGATCGCGTATTCTGATATATTCCTCAAAACTTTCCTCTGTTTTATCAAACAGCAGGTGAAGAGGTTTTTCTACAAATAAAAAACCCAGCCGCTTTGCAAGCAACTTGCAGGTCGTCGATTTTCCGATCCCGTCCATTCCTTCGATCGATAAGTGTACCATCTGTTTTCTCCGTTAATTTGCCTTCCTCGTTTTCGCCTCATGCTTTTTGCCGGATGTGAAGTAATCTTGTATCTCAAGGTATCCGCTCACGCGGCGGATACGCGTAATATGTGAGCTGTTGCAGACGGGGCACACATCGAATGTTCCGCTTGTACCACATTCTGCGCAAACGTCTTTGGGATAGTTAAAACCAAGATAATGTACGCCCGCATTGATTGCGATTTCTACAAGTTCGTCAAGCCCCTGCGGATTTCCGATTGGTGCCTCTGCAAGTTCGACATAGCTAATACATCCGCCGTTGCAGTAGGCATGGAATTTCCCTTCTTTTTCGATTTTTTCCCAAGCCGGAATTTTACTGTCCACTTCAACGTGAAAAGAGTTCGTATAAAATCCTTTTTTGAAAATGTCCGACTTGAATTTTGTTTGATCAATTTCGACGAACCTTCCGCTGATAAGTTCGCCGCTTGTCGCTAAAAGTGAAAAATTCAGGTTATATTTTTCTGCTTGCTTGTCGGTATATCCGCGCATAAAAGAAAGCATATTTAGCGCAGCATTATAGATTTTCTCGTTGTCCCAAAATTTTCCACCGAAAATGACGTCGAGCATCTCGCTTAATCCTATGAATCCGATAGACAGCGTGCCGTGCTTAAAAACTTCAGAAAGCCCTGTTATATTGATATTTCCGCACAGAAGGTCGTATTGTTTCAAAGTGGGGAACAAATCTATGTCCTGCATACACGTCTTGTGAAAGCGGTCGAGCAAAATTTCCGTAACTGTATCCGCAATAGAGAGCCATTTTTCTTTACATTTCTCAAATAACTCGTCTGATGGTAAGTCAGGATGATCTTTAACAGTTTCAAAAGCGAGGCGCGGCAGGTTAATCGTGATATTATCGATATTGCTTCTTCCGATAGCACCCGATTTACCGAATCTGTCTGTAACGACGCGAGTTCTGCATCCCATAACGGACAACAGCTCTGGAGATGTATCTTTATCCATTTCACAGTCGCAGAGCAGATATGTCGGGATCATCTTTTTGCCCGTACACTCTAACGCTTTCAAGAGCAAATCATAGTTTCTGTCTTGCGGATTGCGATTAATGCCTTTTGCAACCTTGAAAATAATATTCGGTTTATAGATAAGTTCGCCTGCATGATAAAATTCATCGAGCAAAGTAAAGGTTAAAAATCTTGCGAAATCATTTTCGGCAAGTCCGAGGTTGAAAGATATATAGTAGCTTGTTTGTCCCATCCGTGTATGCGTATTGTTGCACCAAATAATAAGATCACGGATCGCGGCGCAAAATATTTCTTTGTTGTTTTTATAATCGACGTTCAAAGTTGTAAAAATACTCGCGAAGTCGTTATCGAAATTGGCAAGAGCCATGCCGCCGCTCTGCTCATTGCCGACTCGTTCAAATAATTCTTTTAAGAAGTCAAAGACACCGAGAATTGCTTTAACACTTGAAAGTCCGGCAAAATCCGAATAAGGGAATGCCTTTAGAATGTCAAATGTCAGACAATTATACGTTAATCCGTAAGCATCGAGATCATGGATATGAATGTATCCTTCGCGGTGTAGCTTAGCCCATTTTTCGTCAAGAGAATTCAGAACAGATTCTTTCACTGCCTTTTCTCCGATATTATAGATACTGCCGACATAGCTTTTTCTGTTAGCGGCATTGTCATTTTTATTCTGAAGTTGCATGACTGATCTCCGTAAAAACTTGATTGATAGACCCGACAAATGGAGTAGTTGTCGTTTTTAGTTCTTCTATATAGGGCCCATATTTCAAATAGTGTATTTTATCAAGGATCTTTGGGGGGACTTCACTTATGTCGTGCCCGGTATATAGGCAAATATCGAAGTCGTATAAGAGAGTAATAAGTTCATAGACGGCGTCTGCTTGCATTAAAGGCTCTCCGCCGGAAATAGTAAGTTCTTTATTAAAGCAACTTTTCCGCAATGTGTCCGCAAGTTCTGCAACTGTAATCCGAATCCCTTTGGCAATATCCCAAGTTTCTTTATTGTGGCAACCCTTACAATGCAGATCACAGCCCTGCAAGAACAGTACTGTTCTGTACCCAGTACCGTCGCAAAGAGACGGATTCTTCATGATCGAATTGATGTAAATTATTTGTGATGAATTATTTTGTTTCACTGTATCAAATCCCCCCCTCAGATTATTTTAATCAAATCGTCGCTTTCGTTGATTTGCAGAAGCTGCATATAGAATTCCACTAAGCGATGCGGTAACGCAACATTTAGTAACCGTATCGGTTGTTCCCGTCCGAGCAAAGATATAACGATATCTCCACGGCGAAGCGTTGTATCATCTGCAACGGAAACGGATTTGATTTTTTCTATCGGAAGATAAATAACGTTGCTGGCTTTTTGATATGTCTGAATGATCAGATGCGTATTATTTATTTCACCGATCTTGATGCCGTAGGGCGCTTTGTATGCTTTTGCAAAGAATATAAGATGGATAATTGCCGTTGGCGTCACAATAAATGAAAGAATGCCAAATATCGCCCCGATTATATATAGCGGAGTAATTGATAGGCTAAATCCGACAGAAAACAGTACAACTGAAATTAGCAAAATTGAAAGGATGGCGATCCAAATCGAAAATTTGATATAATCCTTTTTCCCCAATCGGTACTGATATATATCGTAGCGTATTTTGGTGTTGATCGTTTTCTTTAAGCCCGAAGTAACTTGGTGGAGAACGCTTTGCAGTATCTCTGTATCGTTCAAATCGACCGATTCATTCAAAAGCACATCGAACGACACGTCTAAAACCCTTGCTATATCTCGGATATTGTCAAGCTTCGGCTCAAATTTGCCATTTTCCCAATCGGATACAGTCTGTCTACTCACGCCATCGGTGGTCTCTGAAAGAGAATAACCGAACTCTTCCTGCGATAGTCCGCGTGCTTTTCTTAATATCCTTATTTTTTCAGATAACTTCATTGTTTTGCCTGTCCTTTTTACAAAATCAGCCGCTGACGTAATCGCGCTTCTTATATAAGCGGGAACAATTTATCCTTTGTCGTAATAACTTTACACTATTTTGTCTAAGAAAGCCACCGAGTGCAGCATGGAATTTTGTCAGGTACGACCCGACATCAAGTATATTATAGCAAAAAAGCATGTTTTTGACAAGAGTACTTTTATGCTATTTCAAACATGCATCGTTTGTTCTTTTAAATAAATCAATTCTTGAAGAGTTTTGGGCATGAAGCCAATTACATCTGCCCCGCAATTGAGATGTCGCGGAAGGGATGGTATGATTTTCGTAGCTATATCTCGCGGATTATTGTGTATATGACCAAATACATGATAGCCGTTGTAAATTGAATTTTCATAACTTAAAAGAGGATAATGACAGAGTGTTACACTATGTACGCCGTCCTTAATCGTACAGATTGTTGCCGTGGACTCAAAGTACTGTAGCGCCTGCTCACTAAGACAGGCATCATGATTGCCCAAAATAAGTATTTTTTGACCATTTAATTGTTTCAGCGTTTTAATGGCTGTTTGATTATTTATGGCGAAATCGCCTACTACATATACTACATCGGTGCCTCCGACTTTCTTATTCCACAGCGAGATCATCGTATCATCCATATCATTAACAGAATGGAACGGACGCTTGGCTAAACGCATAACTCTTTCATCCCCGAAATGACTATCTGAAATATAGTATATCATTTCAATTCTCCTAAGCAAAGATATTGTTATCACCACCCCCCCCCGTAGAATCAATAGGTTTATCATTCCAAGAGTTATCGGTTAAAGCCGATGAATAATACTCTTGTATTTTTCTTTCTTGATCGATATTGTGAAGGCGCGTAATTTGTTGTCTATACATCATGTATTCTTTTGTTCTTTTATATTTCTTTTCGATAAAAACGGGCATATAATGAACACGAGATTCAAAATTTTCGATTTGCCGTTGTTGTTGTATGTTGTTGCAATGGAGATATGCATCGAGATTATTAGCATCTTTTAATTTCAAGTAACTATCAAAAGAAATTTCCCAAACATTTAAAATTGCTTTTTTATAGTGATGCTTTACACGTGGATAAGAGCGTACCTTTTCTGCTGCTTCTTTTCCGTTTATGGCTATAACCGGAAAGCTGATCGGGATATATTTTCCTTTGCCGACATGACCGCACATAGCTTGAACTTCAAAATATTTTTTCATAGCTGTTCCTCCTGAACTTGTGCCTATATTATAGCAAAGTTTAGATATAAAATTAATTCTATTTCAAAACTTTTTTTGTTTCCATTATTACGTTTTTATTGATTATTATCCTAATTTATGTTACCATAGAGGAAACAACATATAAAGGAACTCAACTATGGCTATTTATGACCCAAACAATTTAAGCGAACATATCAACTTGAATATCACTCATCTTGCACAAAAAGTATTGGATAGCGATCGGTTAATTTTTGGTGCAGTCCAAGGGAAAGGTTTGTCATTTGGTACGCTTGTGAACACCATTATATCTTCTTACGATAATGATTTTCCGTTGACGGAATCTTTAATAAAGAAAAAAGATTATCAGTCGTATATAAAAATGCGCCTAAGCAGAACTGCTATAGACGCATTGATTGATTATCCTGAAAATAAATATCCGTTTGGAGGGAAATATACTGTTACCCAATTTATAAAATGTATGATAGAAAGTTATGCGCGAACAAGCTTTCTTGAAAGAGAGAAGCTCATTTTGAAAAAGGCTGTTATTGAGCCTATTGAAAATGCTATTCATAGAAACAAAGCTATAAAAATCAATTTCGCAGGCACTGACATCGAAATATCCCCATACAAAATAGTACCATCAAAAGAAGGAACATTTCAATATTTAGTTGGGACTGTAAATGGTGAATGGAGGTCTTATCGGCTTTCAAGAATCAATTTTTTAAAAACAAAAGGTAAGGCGATCCTGCCGGCTACTGATATGGTAGATGAAATTCTTACTGAATTTGGTGCAACCTTTTTTGGAGAACCGTTAATCGACATAAAAATTCGATTCACCGCAAAGGGACTCTTGCGTTATGAGTATTCGGTAATACATCGTCCTGTCCACACGAGAATTGAAAGTGATGTAAAAAGCGATAGTGATATTTATATATTCCATTGTTCTGAAAAACAGGCGCTATATTTTTTCTTCAGTTTTGCAAATGATGTAGAAATTTTGGAGCCTTTATCGTTAAGGCAACGATTCATTGATTTGTATCGGCGCGGCTATGAACAGTATTAAACATATAGTGTACCCAAAAATATTTTTCGACAATGGCATCCGTCATTCCCATTTTAGCAACCGTATTATGGAAGATCGATTTTCTGTCGTGCTTTGATTTTTGCAATATTTCTCATTTTTCACCTTTGCAATAATTTTAGTCTTTGTACAATTTATCTAGCTTATCTTCGTCTTTCCGCTTTTATTTTTCCGTTCAATCCAGTTATTTTTTGAACCTCATAGAACAATTTGTTTGTACCGCTCGACATTATTCATCTACAAACCATCTACAAAAAGCAGTTAAAAATGCATTGAAAATTAAAAGCAATAACGAACGCGGAACAATACTAAAACATAGCAAAAAGCCCGAATTATCGGATAAAAGAGCGGTCAAAACGCTGATTTTCCGACAATTCGGGCTGTTAAAAAGCACTAACAAACGGCAGGCAACAGACGCGGGATAAAACTTGAAAACCGTTTGGCGGCAACGCCACGGGGGTTCGAATCCCTCAGCCTCCGCCAAAAAAGGGCTGGTGTTTAAATTTTAACCAGCCTTTTTATTATGCAAGATATTTTCTAACTAAATCGCAATAATTTTTGTCCCAATAGGACATTTTGAATGAAAGTTCTTGTAATGTGTTTTTGCGACTAAAATTAGCATTTAAATCATTTTTATATGGTCTAAAATCATCGATTAATTTTACTATTGGAAATATTTCATCAGCTTTTTTAGCAAAAAATTTGGGGATAGTTTCATCAATTATTTTTATTTTCGACTTTTTTAATTTAGATATTTCTATGCCTATTAAAATGGGGTCTACAATACCAAACATTAAAAAAATATCTCTTAACGGCTTATCAATATACTTTCTATCGAAATATCTTTTTATATCTATTAAGTTTTTTTGATTGCATGAAAATAATAGCTCTCTCGCAAAAAGGAATGAGAGATAGTTTATTTGACGAGTTTCTTCATCAATATTATATATTTTGTTATCATATAATATAATTGCATAATGTAATGAAACTGGCATAATAAAAATAATTCCGACACATTCAATACCCAAACCATTCTCAGGTTGAAATAAATTATCCATAATAACAGGGGCATCCGAACATACAAATTCATTATTGGCAGAATGTAAAATTAATAATTTTAAATCATTTAAAGAGTTGCTATAACTCTTTGCAAATTCTAAATTCATAGTTGCTGTTACGACACGTGGATGATTGTTTTGCACATACTGTTTAGCAAACATGGCAGTTTGAAAAGGATTGAATTTTATATTTTCCATTTGAGTTACAATAGGAATAAGTTTAGTTATCATTTGTTCAAGCATAAAATTATTATTGTCGATTGCTTTTTCTGTGCGGAGATGTTGATATAGTATAAAGCTCTTGACTGTTGCTTCTTCTTCCAAAGTTATTTTTTGATTTTCTTTTATTTTGTCAATAATATATGCAAGAGAAGATTCATAAGAAGCCAATAGATTTTCCCATGAATCATCCTTGCCATACATATAATCAGTATAACATTGTTGTTTGTATGGAATAGAATTTGGCAAAATCATATTCTTTATAAGATGAAATAAGAAAACTTTATTGTCATCATTGCTAAATTGTTTTAGCAGGCATTTCGGGACATAATGTTGTTTCTTTTTGTTAGCCATGTTTATCCTATATGTGAGTGTAAATTTATTTATATTATACTTTTTTATTTAGAATTTGGCAAATAATAATGATACTCAATACATCTCTATATCTCGCTTTCTTGCGGCTTTTCGTTGAGTAAATTAGAGATAGTCGAGATATTCGTCGTAGTCGGTAAAGCCGAGTCGTTGCATTTCGGCTTTCACTTGCTTATATTCGTTAACGGATTGTTCCAAAGCGTCCAAATCTTCGTCCCAGCTCGTTTCGGCGGGTTGCTCGACAACTTCTTCGCCGCCGTCAATCATCTCGCCCAAATCGCTTTCTACGGCTTTGTACGGCTCGTTTTGATTCCCGTTCTTGAATCGGTTGGGGCAAACCCACCTTTTTTGGTGCGTTCCATAATATTTATGGTTCCAGGAAATTTCATGATAATCGACTAAGCAAAATCCGCATGTTAGCTTTCCGCTATAGGGCGATATATATGTTTTGCTGCGGGTTCTTTCATCAATTCTTTCCTGGGTAAGATTCCAAGTGACTCTGGGGATTATGCTGGATGGTTGTTGTATATCCTGTATTGAGGCAGTTCGCCTTCGTTCATTTTGCTGGTGTGCAAGATTGGGTCTATCGTGAATTTCTTCTGCGTTATTACGTCTCCGCAATATTTTTCATTCGAGAGGATCGATAGGATATTGTTCGTCGTCCAATGGGACGGGTCGAGCCCAGTTGTCGTGGGGACGTTCAATTCCCTTAGCTTTTCGACGGTACATTGCATTCCATAACCCTCAAAGAAGAGCTTGTAAATGAGCCTGACGATTTTCGCGCCGTCTTTTGTCGATTGTTATCTTGCTACTGCTACGGCTTTTTGTAAATGCCTATCAAATGCGAATATGGGAAATCGGCTTTTCTCTCCTTATAACCTCTTCTCTTGGCCCATTTTATGTTTTCCGAAATTGATTTGGATTTCTCTTGGGTGAAAGCGCAATAGAGCGTGAGCATGAATTCGCCCTTGGGATCCAGAGTGTCGACGTTTTCCTTTTCAAAGTACACGGGTATGCCCTTGACCTTTAGGTCCCTGGTTGTTTTTAGCGCATCTAGCGTGTTCCTTGCATAACGGGAGACAGATTTAACAAGAATGACGTCAATCTTGCCGTTCATCGCGTCATCGATCATTCTGTTAAAGCCGTCCCTGTGCCTTAGAGAAGTTCCAGTTATGCCCTCATCGTAATATATCTCGACGAACTCCCAGTCTTTGTTGGACTTTATGAAGGATTCGAAGTGTTCCCTTTGGCTTTGTAGCGAATGCAATTGTTCGTCTTTCTCAGTAGACACCCTTGCGTAAGCGGCAACTCGCTTTTTAGTGCGCTCGATGGTGCCTTTCTTTTTCTTTGGGGTGATTTCCTTTACTTCCTTTCTTCAATCCAATTCCTCCAAGCATGAAATGACTGGCTTGTATTTTTGCTTCAGTTTCTTTTTGAGCGCCACCCATTCCTCTTTCGATATTTTCCCTTCCTCCAGGAGTTGGTCTAGAATAATAGCAGCCATACGGTATTTCGTTTCGTTTATCGCTTGCTGTTCTGTCATAAAAATCTCCTTGCGGTAGTGTCTATTCATCACTCTAAAGTGGGCTAAAAGTCAAGTCATTATCGGAAATTTAAGATAAAATTTAAATATTTCTCCTTCGGTTTGAATGTATAATCAAGTCATTCAGATCAAATTAAAAATGTTGATCCACTTATAACAAAAATATTGGTCCGTTTAGAATAAAAATATCAGTCTAAAATATTGACAAATGTCGGCTTGTTTGATATACTATATCTGAAAATATGAAAGAGGTGTTCTTAATGGATAAGATTTCTAAAAAAGAAAAATATAAAGCAAGAATCGTGGACGATATTGTCGAAAGATATTTAAATGTTTTTGGAGCGGTATGCGTCGAGGGACCAAAATGGTGCGGGAAAACGTGGACTTCATCCATTCATTCTAAAAGTGAATTTTTGGTTGGCGATCCAAGTGGGAATTTTTCCAATCGCATGCTTGCAGAAACTGCTCCATACTCCGTATTGGAAGGGGAGGCTCCTCGCCTTATCGATGAATGGCAGGAAGTGCCAGCGCTTTGGGATGCGGCGAGAGCCTATGTCGATCGAAATGGTGAAAAAGGACAGCTGATTTTGACTGGATCATCGACGCCTGCGAATAAGGGAATACTTCATAGCGGAACTGGCAGAATCAAAAGCATAAGGATGAATACTATGTCTTTATACGAGTCTGGCGACTCAAGCGGGTTGATATCTTTCAAGGATTTGTGCGAGAACAAATTCGAACCCAGGTTGCTGGAAGAAACGAAAATCGAGACATTGGCATATCTGATCGTAAGAGGCGGATGGCCAGGAAATATCGATGTAAAAAAATCGGATTGCGACGAACTTGCTATAGGTTATATGGAGAACGTTTGCAAAACGGATCTCAAGCAATTGGATAAGGATATCGATTATAGCGAGCAGAAAGCGAAACTCATCCTAAAATCCTTGGCCAGGAACGAAGCGACGACGGTATCGAACCAGAAGATACTGCAAGATATTATCGAAAACGACAGAGAATCGATTGGGAAGAATACTCTGGTAAAGTACTTGGATGCGTTTAACAGGATGTTCCTATTCAACAACCAAGAACCATTTTCTCCAAATATCAGGTCGTCGTTGAGGGTGAAGCAAATGGAAAAAAGGCATTTTTCAGATCCCGCGATGGCATGCGCGATGCTAAGGCTCACTCCTCAAAAGCTGATGAAGGATCTGAATACTTTCGGTTTTATGTTTGAGGCGATGGTAGAAAGAGACCTATCGATATACGCCCAAGCGATGAACGCCAAGCTTTTCCATTACCAGGATTACAAAGGCAACGAAATCGATGCGGTGATCGAACTCGAGGACGGCAATTGGATTGCGATTGAAATCAAACTGGGTCTCAGCAAGGCAGAAGAGGGGGCGTCTAATTTGAATAAAGTCTGTGATGACATTGTCAAAAACGGAGGTAATCCTCCAATAATGAAATGCGTCATCTACGGCGTCGGGAACATGACATATAAGAATAGCGACGGAGTTTATGTCGTTCCGATCACGGCTTTGAAAAGTTAAAATATGTTCTAGGGGTACGCAAATTCATAAGCCGTACGCACTTTTTAAGAGGGGGACGCATTTTGTATCAAAATACCTCTTTCGTTACAAGTGGGACTGTGTTGAACCCCAAGGGGTTCAACACGTTTTTTTGTTTTATAGAATTTCAACGTTGATACAGCTCGCGCTGCCGGTAAGAATTTAAATCGAACCCATGGTTTAGATTCCTTTAATTAAAGCGGCTATTGCATTATATGCAATAGCCGCTCATTTTTGAAATAAGGAGATGACCCACGGTGCCATTTGGAAGCCAAATTTGCTGTATGAAAGTGCTTACATATAATATTATCTCTTTTGCCTGCAACGCCAATCGGCGCCTTTATGCATTGAAGTGCTATTATAATTCAATCGCTGTAAAACACAACATACTACTGAAAGAGAAGAAAGCCCAGACCAATCAAGTTCAAATGTTAAATGAAATTGCTTTGGTTAAAACATCTGCCATTTTTGCTTGGCGTTTCATAACATTGTCCGGATTCCAATCATCGTAAGCAGTCAATTCTTTGGTAAGCAACATATCTGTTTCGGTGCTATAAATATGCTTCTTGTGGTCAAACTCCCTGTTAAGTGCTTTGGATTGCGCAGTTTTGGTAAGAAATGCGTAGTTTCCAAGGCGTTCTTCATAAATGCTGCAGTTATCAAGATTATCAAATTGCTTCAGCCAATACTGACCGCTTGGAGTGGCGGGATTGACCTCTTGTGGGAGAATATGCTCTACAGTATTTGTAAATCTTCCGGGACTCGTCCAGATTTCTTTGCGATTAAATCCTTCAGCTTCATATACGCACAGCAAGTAATGTGTCAGTTGTGATGTATGTGGAATCGAAATATTAGTGAGAGCTTCCTTAAATTTTGCATCCGGAGCTTTTTCTTCGAATTTTTCTTTCAACATCTCAAGACTGAAAGAAGGATCACATGCCCAATCACTAATGTCTTTTTCAAGAGACGTGGGCTTATTCTTCAATACGCTGATGTATCTTATTAAGAAATTAAGACAAATACGTGCAATCGTGGCAATTTTTTCTTCGTCATGGGGATAGTGTCTTACAGCTGACAATAGAATGGGTCTGGCCATATCATATCCGATTTTATTCATGTCGTCCAATGTGCTCTTGAGTTTTTTATTTGTCCACGGATGAGCCGCCATTGGATCGCACAACCCATTATAATAATTACTATAATCTTTCAATTCTTTTAAGATGCTTTTTGCTCGCAGATAACTATCCTTGGAGATGTAATCTCTGCAAGTTTTGTACAAAGTCTGAGAAGATGCATGACCAAGTTTAGACCGCCAATAATGCAGCAAATGCTTCTTCAAATTGTCTTTATTCTCAATATTATTGCACATTGTTTCCCAATCGGCTTTTAACTGTGAGAATTCGTTGGGTCTTGCAGAACAAGCTTGGAAAAGCTTATTCTTTATGAGATCGACTGCGCTTAGTACAAGTCCACGGTCATTAAGTGTTTCAAAAATCAGAAATGCGTCGGCTTCTTCTTCAACAACCATAGTGACTAACTCAAAGCGATCATATAGGCACATATGTAATGCTTTTAAATATTCATATGCATTTTCTTCGCTGCCACAGCAATCCAAGCGTTCTTCTACCGCAAGTTTTATTCTGTTGAATGCTTCGAATATAGCCTGATTCTGATTATATTCGTGTTTCTCTTTATATTTGGCTTTTATATTTTCTTTTTCGGTAACGGACAGATTGTGACCTTGGATGATATACTCATCGAAAAAGGCACGATTAAAAGCGCCTAGCATCAATCTGCTTCCAACATTATTGCCGTCATCATCCAAAAACGCGAGTTTGCGAATTAAAACATCGGCACGCCCATGGGCTTTATCCTTAAATCGCTCCGATTGATATTCGCTCAAAATAACATAGAGGAAAATGAAAATGGTTGTAATTCTTTGCTGACCGTCGATCAAATCAACATCACTTTGACGATTGCTATGACGTGACAATGTGATTGCGCCTAAAAAGTGACGTGCATCTTGATTATCGGAATGAAGTATATTAAAAAGGTCGTCTAGAAATTCGTCAATTTGCGGGGCACTCCAAGAATAACTTCTTTGGTAGTCGGGAACGAAAAAACAATATCGATCCAATAAGTTACGAATGGTTTGGTTTTCAGCATCCATAATACGAGTTTTCGTATTATTGTTTGTAGCCCCTGTATCGTTCAAAATTCCAACTTGATGTTGCGGATATTCAAAGGTCTCTGCAATTCCTTTATCTATTTCTAAAGAATTGGGGATATATTTGTAGATGTTAACCGAACAGGTTTTATCTTTTGACACGGTAAAATATTTTTCTTGGCAAGAATAACTTCTATCCACGCCCTTGCAGTGTCTGTTGAGAGCACGTGCCACGATTTCTTCGGGTTTTTGAGCTTTGAATGTGTATAAATTACGAGAAGTAATTTCATCGGTTATTTGCTTTACTGTCAATCCGTTAGGATAATCCTTTAGAACGAGATATGCGGCTTCTTGTACTACAAATGTCATTTTTTCACTTCCTTTCTTTAGATTTAGTATGAATCTTTAGATAGCTTAGCTACTATTATCGCGTCAGAATCGATATTGAATAGGGCTTGTGATAAGGCGCATTATACCGTCGTGAAAAGCAAAATCGCTCAATCCTGCACATTAAGGACAAGCCGTCCAATTGTGAAGCAGCCTACGCCACGGTTGAAACGAGCAGCCCACTGCAGACAATGTTGATACAATTCTGCCGCCGAGTCATTTTTCGATGTGTTTAAGCACGGTTTCATATTGGGATATTTCATAGACTGCTACCTCCTTTAGATATTTGTGTCGAGATGACACAGATGATTGTAAAAGTCTTTGCTATAGCGCTTTTCGTCTTCCAACAGTTTTGCGCCTCTGTCAAGGTGTGCTTTTACCGCATACGGGAAGTAGTCAACATCGGACATTGCCTCATTTGCGCAGTTAATGATGAGAGTTTTGAAAATAAGGTCATGGTCTCCAAAAATGGTCTGGCGGCTGAGTTCCAAGCCGTTGTTGTCGGTTTCGTAATCGGCTTTTTTGAGTTTTCCTTGACGTATGGATAACGCTATTGCGAGTTTAGAAAGAATATATGGCTGGAGACCTAAAGATTGTCCGAGCGTAAGGAAGATTTTTTGAGTTTGACCTGAAGTGTGGAGTTTTTTGTCATGATCTGCCTCCAAAATAAGTGGCGGTTAAAATTTCGGTGTTGCCAAGCGCGGTGTGGTTGAGAACGAATGTGTTGGAAATAATGTCCGATACAACGTCCATATAATTCGATACGATTTCTTCGTCGGTCGAAAGGATAATGATCTGACCTTTGAGTTCTTTAAAGAAATGTTCGAGAATATTGCTGCGATGTTCCTTATCGATACGAGCAAAAGGCGTATCAATGATATACGGAACGTTGATTTTGTTAAGGTGCGAAAGTGCTTGATAAAGTGCCATAACGAAAATTTGTTTTTCGCCCGCAGAAAGCTGTTGCTTTACTTCAACTGGCAATTCAAACTCCGCTTCGCCATTTCTGAGTTTCTCTTTAAGTATTTCAAATGCGTGTAATCCAATTTGAGCAATAATATATTCTTCGCCGTATTTTTCAAGTGTTTTTTTAATATCACTCGCGCGGAAAAGCTTGTTCTTGTATGGAAGAACATTCAAATTATCATCAATATGAATGCCATCGAGTAAATCGGATTTGTTAATAAGAGAACTGAAATGGGTTTGAAACTGATTCTCAACAGTGTTAATGCTCTTTGCATAAAGAACATCTTGCAACTCGTCGAAAGCAAGGAGGGCTCTTGAAGAAATGTCGTTAATTGAACGCTTTTTCAGTATTTCCTCATAGTTCGCTTTCGCTTTGGAAAGGCGTGATGAGGTAACTGCTTTATCAGATTTTAACCGTTGAATTTCTTTTTCGATTTCCAAAAGCTTGCTTGTGTTTTGAGCCTTCTGTTCGTTCAGCTCACTCTTTTTCTGAAGATATTCATCATAGTTGTCTATGCTGCTTTTCTCCATTTTTTTGCGAATACGCTTTGTATACTGCAAAGATGCTTCGATTTCATCGGTAGCTTTTTTTATTCTATCGATGTCAAACGCAGTCAACCAATTAATTTTGGAATTCAATTCATTACAATCTAAGTTGGAAAGGTTTAAAATAGGCGTAATTATCTCTGTGGCGCTTGTATAGTCACATATTTCCGCAATAATTTTTTGAGTAATGTTTTTTGAAAGTTCGATGTGAGCGTCATCCAAAACTTTGTTTATGATAGAATGAATAGCCGGGTTATCGATAGTATCCTTAACATTAGCATCTACTTGAGCTTTTTGTTCCAACATAATCTGATCTTTGAGTTCAAACAACTGCTCTCTCAGAATAATAAACGGGAGAGTGTTGTTGGCAACATCTTTAAGCCATTTGCGCTTTTCTTCACGCTTGACTTCTTCTTTTGCCAACTGCTCTTGCATGTTTTTCCATTCTTTTTTAGATATACCGCCACCCTTGGCGTAAGTTTTTTCTAATACCGCTAAACTTTCGTCGATGTAGTGAATCTCGTTGAAGTACTCGTTATATTCTTCCTGAGCGGAATCAATTCGACCTTGCGCCAAAATATCATCTTTCAGGCAAGTTTCATACTCGGTTGCAGATGCTTCGCTGTCTTGAGTTGCACCGCGCGATATTCTACGGAAATTACTTCGAATGATTTCCATAGTATCAAGATTGCACAGTTTCAAAAAGGCTTCTCTAAAATCGGAATCCTTGTTTCCGTTGAAGACAAAATCGCTTAAATGCTCACCATCGAAGAAATAAAATCGGAAGAGGTTAGGAGGCAAAAGGTGAAGGATGTAGCTTTCAAAATCGCTTTTTTCGTTTAGATCCAAAAGAGTTCCTTCCATATACATCGAAGGTTTCGGTGATTCGTTTTCCCGCAACGCGCCATTGACGTACAAAAGTGTATGTGGTATTATACTTACCATCATCGAGAACGAGGTCTATTGTTACATCCGCCTCACCTGCTTTTTTCAGCTTTTCATTGGCGTTTATAAGTTTTTCAACCTCGGCGTAATATTTGGCGTTGATAGCTTCAAAACCGTATGCTACACATCCGTATAGGCAAGTCTTAATAGCCTTAAACAAAGTGGTTTTGCCAGCTCCGTTTTTACCGCCAATCAAAATCATTCTGCGAACGCTGTCGGAAAGGTCAAAATCAAATTTATTTTCATTTATATACGGACCAATATTAGTTAGCTTTATTTGTTTAATCTTCATTATCAAAAGCCCTTTCTATAGAATTGTAGTGCAACCAGTTTTGGTTAATAATCTGATCAAATGCTTTTTGAAGTTTATTATTGCGGGTAATGTGTTTGTTTTCATCTACTGAAACAATAAGCTTGGTTATAAGCTCGACAGGAATATCAAATTTTGTTGCAACTTCCTCAATCGCAGTTATTGCTTCTTCATCGAAACGAGGGACTTTATAAGGATCCCATGGTAATTTTTCCCCTTTGATTTTGTAATAAGTATCTACAAGTCGTCTGCAAGTAAGGTCTCCCTCTTCATCCCACATTTTATCGATGGTCTTAAGTTCACCCATAGTGATTAGTTCTAAACCGGTATCAATTTCAAGCTGCAACAACCTTTCCAAAATCTTACACCTTGCTTCGAGTGTGAAGGGTCCCATTCCGAAAGTTCCATCGGCCTTTTTGTATACTGTTCCATTTCGACGCTTATTATCGCGCATTGTGCTGTCTTCACGCATTTCCAGAAGTTTGTTTCTGAAATCACGAAGCAAAATTAATCTTCTTCTGTCTTCGCCCTCAGATTTGTTTATGAAATTTTGCAAAGACTTGTCCTCTTTGACCATTGTACAACACCAGCAACCAAAGCGAGAGTTGCCGGTAACGGGAATTTTATCCCTGTCAACCTCTCCGAGAACACTCTGCTCTTCACCCATTGATTCGCCTTGGTAAAGATTGAAAAGGTATTTCATATCCGTTCCCCATGGGCTTTGACAATCTGCCTCGGGATTTAGCAAAAACTCCCATACTAAATCGTTCGGTATATCTGTAATAGGATTATAGACATAAGCGTTCGGGATATCGTTATGCATATTAAGAAGTTTGTTCTCAATTTCTCTTGCTGTAATAGTCTTCATTCGCGTATTGCTTTCACCTTTTCTAACGCCAAGAAGAATAACAATTTCCTTGCTTTCTTTAATTCGTTCAGTGACGAACTTATCATCGGATTTATTTTTAAACGTTCAGTGCACCATCTGAATCCGGGAGGCTCAGGAGTAGGGTATCCCAATCCAATAACACGACTCCAGAAGGTCTGATCGTCATCGGGATAGATAACAGATGCTTGAATGTTCAGTTTATCTCTTTGGGCAGCACGATTGATACTGTCGGATGAATTGTGCATATAATCTTTTACGATTGGATTCTCAACCATCGTATCGGATGTAATGACATAAATTGTTTTGCTTAATTTAGAGCCTGCCATTTTCAAACGCTTCATAGCCTCATAAACAAGGCTGACGAGAATGGTGGAGTCTTTGCCACCGCTATATCCAATAAGCCACGGCCGTTCGTCGTGCTTATAGACAATCATAATTTCTTTTATGATATCTTCAAATGCTTGGAATTTTCCAGTATAAGGTCCCATTAGAAATTACCCCAATAATAACTTTTCTTTCTTAATTTCATCATCCGAAATAGGTAGATCCAATAATCTCTTTATTTCTACATACGTAAGGAAAATACCTTGTTCGTTTCTGTTAATTTTCCCATTTGTCTTGATTGCACGGTTCATCCAATTTGCTTCGTTGTT
>ENA-ORLW01002339-ORLW01002339.1-human-gut-metagenome-genome-assembly--contig:-NODE-2339-length-17351-cov-5.760044_pt1 | contig 17351 bp, 18 predicted proteins | sample MGYA00243017_ERZ508829 | MGnify/ENA primary metagenome ERZ508829 (study PRJEB26277, sample SAMN04329776) | human gut metagenome | biome: human-associated habitat | host: Homo sapiens | place: USA...
ATAACCGCCACTAAAGAAAACAATCGGAACCTGCTGCTTATCTGATGCAACACCATAGATTGAAAACAACTTCTGCAGCAAAACTACATTATCTTCCTCTGCAATATTAAACTCATGTATTACAAGAGGCTTTTTTTGTCTGCTCATCAGCCATCTTTTTCAAAAGCGATTTTACTTCACTGCAGTCAGTGCAGGAAACAGTAGAAAAATATAAAATAACAGAGTCTGTGCTTTTATCTTTAGAAACAGCTTCACGAATCTGCTCTTTCCAGTCACTGCTTGATATCTGCATCTGGTTCTGACTTTCATTTTCTATCAGAGATACAGCCTCTGTTTTTTCATCCGATTCAAGTGCTGCTTCCCTAGAAACAAATTGCTCTGGCTGTGCAGCCTGCTTAAGTATATCTTCTAGCTTTTCTTTAATCTCATCCAATCCACTAAGACAAACTAAAGCCTTTGAATCTTCTGAAATCATAATCAAAGCTGGCAGACTAACATCTGCTTCTTTTAACCTAAGTTCCTGCAGTCGCTTTTCAAATCGCTTCTTATCTTCCGCACGAAATGTATTATAAACTGCAATCTCATATGGATATTCCTGCTTGATTGGACTTATTGTATCCGACACAACTGCAAAGAAATCGTCCTCTGGGTGGCAGGAGGCACAGACGTTATACTGATAATACTCCATCTGCACCATTAAATTATTTTTTTGTTCTGTATTCTGTGATGCCATACTTACGCCCCTATGTCCAAAGAAACAGGTTAGAAATATGGCACACAGAAAAATAGTCAACACACTTGAATATTTTTTTGCCATTTTCTGAAATGAACTGTAACAGATTTAATACAGCGGTCCATAGTTCTTGCATGCCGCATAATCAGCTGCCTGAACATCCTGCGTTCCAAAGCTTGCCCATGAATGCGGACGGAAGACCTTCTCCTTCTCCACATTATGCATTGTTACCGGAATGCGAAGCATACTTGCCAGTGTAATCAAATCTGCACCAACATGTCCGTATACTGTAACTCCGTGATTTGCACCCCAATTTGCCATTACGCTGTAAACATCGGTAAATGCGCCCTCACCTGTAAGTCTCGGGCAGAACCATGTAGTAGGCCATGTCGGATCGGTACGCTTATCAATCGGATTGTGAATCTCATCAGGCAGATCTGCTGTCCAGCCCTCTGCGATCTGAAGCACTGGGCCAACTCCGTCAATAATATTAAAACGAAGCATCGTCACTGGCATCTCTGCGTGGCAGCGGAAATGACTTGAATAGCCGCCGCCGCGGAAATATTCATAATCTGCTCTGCACCAGTCAGTTGCCTCAAGACAATTCTTGATATCCTCTTCCTTCATCTCCCAGAATGGCTTCATCACATGATTTCCATTCTCGTCAACACATGCGCCAGATCCATCAAGTGCTGTCGCACCGGAATTTATCAGATGGATAAATCCGTTTGAAGCTACACCGTCTGGCTTATGTCCGGTTACGCGCTCACACGCCTCTGGACTCCAGTATGTACGCACATCATGGAAACACGGTGCTGAACCGGAAATCAAATTTCCAAGAAGCATTGCAATTCCGTTGCATGTATCATTTTCTGTTGCAAACGGAGTCGGTGCTTTTGGTCCATTCCAGTCAAATGTAGAAGCTAAAATTGCCTCTGTAAAGTCGGCATTTGGCAGCCAGTCTGTCCACTGTCTCTGTCCCTGGAAACCACCGGCAACTGCATTTCGTCCAAGTGCCTCTTCATGCCATCCAAGCTCATCAAGACGCGGATTTCCATAAAGAATATCGCGCATAATAAGAGTCATCTTTACAATAAATTCCCAGTCCTTATCAGGAGCAATTACCTTGGATTTTGTAATAACATCTGGGAAATTCTTACCTGCATTCTTATCAAAACCTTCTCTGCAGTTTTCCTTTACCCATGCAAGTGCTCTCTCGTACTCTTCGTGATCATAAATTCCAATAGTGATACGACGAAGAATTTCAACCTCATCAACCCACTCTGCACGAATACCAAAATATTTCTGAAGTACATCTGCATCACAGAAGCTTCCTGCAATTCCCATCGTTACTGCACCGATATTAACATATGCTTTATTGCGCATCCAACCTGCTGCAACTGCACCTCTTGCGAAACGAAGAATCTTTTCTGCTACATCAGCAGGAATGGAAGTATCGTTTGCATCCTGAACATCATGTCCATAGATGGAAAATGCCGGCAGGCCACGCTGTGCATGTGCTGCCAAAACTGCTGCCAAATAAACAGCACCTGGACGTTCTGTTCCATTGAATCCCCATACAGCCTTAATTGTGGTTGGATCCATATCAAATGTCTCTGTTCCATAGCACCAGCATGGTGTTACAGATAATGTTGCCGTTACGTTCTGTGTAGAAAACTGCTCTGCAACACGTGCAGCCTCTGCGCCGCCTCCGATTGTGGTACATCCAACTACGCACTGTACTGGTGTTCCATCCGGATATTTTAAATTCTCAGAGATCAGCTTTGCTGCGTTCTCTGCCATTGCCATAGTCTGAGCTTCAAGACTTTCACGTACACCGCCCCAGCGTCCATCAATAACCGGGCGGATTCCAATCTTTGGATATAACATAAGTATCCTCTCTTTCTATTTATATAGATCTCTATTTTATTCGATAAAATTTTAAATCTTTTTGTCTGCGCTTATTTATCGGTTGGTTCCCCCTCATCTTTGCGCTCAAACTTTTTATAGCCTGGATGCTTTCCTGTGATATGATAATAGGAACGCAGATTGATCAGCTTATCGATATTCTTGCGGTCAATATCGTAGCTGCCGCCAAGCAAAATTGCATTAAGCGTTATCTTTGCCCAAAGTTCAAGACTTTCCATTCTATAGTAAGCAGTAATTACATCACTTCCAACGGCTAATGCACCATGATTTTCAAGAAGCATTACATCATGCTCGTTTAAATATGGCTCGATTGCGTCTGGCACCTCTGTTGTACTCGGTGTTCCATATGGTGTAAGCGGAACAGCTCCAATTGCAGCTACATCCTCGATCATGTTATACATATCCATTGGTCTATGTGCAACTGCAAAACCAGTTGCTGTCGGCGGATGTGCATGTACAACTGCCCTTACATCATCACGTTTTTTGTAGCATCTCATATGCATCTTAATCTCACTTGACGGGCGCAGTCCCGGTGCTCCCTCTAAAATGTTTCCTGATGCATCGATACGAAGCAGCTTATCTGGTGTGATAAAGCTCTTGCTCATTCCAGTTGGTGTTGCAAGAAATGTTCCGTCATCCAAACGCACGCTTACATTTCCATCGTTTGCTGCAACCCAACCCAACTGCCACATTTTGTGACACACATCACAAATTTGGTCTTTAATCTCGTCGATCTGCATTTTCATACCTCCTGTTTTCACTGATCTCACTCCCCGTCAGACATGCCTTACGAGAATCTTTACAAACCTTCTATCCTGATTATACATTTCATTTTCGTTTATGTCATTGTTTATCATGATTATCTATTGTATTATATTGATATTTTGTTGTTTTTGCTGTATAATCATTTTGTTTTTGCTGTTATTTTTCCCAAGTTTGTCCAGACGAACCTATATTTTGTAGTTTATGTTGATAAGTGCACAAAAATATTTAAATATGTGCTCATTTATTTATGAAAGGATTTATATGAAATTTTTAGCCTCGCATGAGAACACAGCCAGAGGAACCTCTGGTTTTCCAATTGAATTGTACTATGTTGATAGAAGTCATCCACGATATGAAATGCCCTTTCACTGGCACCTCGAACATGAGATTATGCTTGTGTTAAGCGGGAGCTTCTCTTTGTCAGTTGATGGGAAAACTCATACCTTGCATAAGGGTGATACTGCCGTCATTTCTGCTGGAGCCGTCCATGGCGGTGTTCCCGACAACTGCATCTATGAGTGTCTAGTATTTGACACCAGCCGCTTTATGGAAAGCAGCAGCGCACTGCTTCACAGGAAGTACTGCGACTTTTTTGATACTGATACGCTTATTTATCCTTTTTTTGAAAAAGGTACTCACTGCAGTGAACTGATCTGTCAGATGTTTGATGTAATGAATAAGCGTCCAACTGGCTACGAATTTTTTACGGTCGGACTGATGTGGCAGCTATTTGGTCAAATTCTGCATGATCACTCCTATACTGTCACTGATATGGCTGAGCGCAGAAATGCAAAGAGCACCGAACAAATTAAAACGGTACTCAATTATATCAGAAAAAATTATGCATCACGCCTGACACTTGCTGATCTTGCTGATGTTTTAAATCTCTCTCCGGAACATTTCTGCCGATTGTTCCACTCAATTACAGGGAAATCTCCTATTGATTATTTAAATTATTACAGAATCGAATGTGCCTGTGAGCTTTTATCTTCTTCACAAAAAAGTATCACAGAAGTTGCCTACTCATGTGGCTTTAATGATCTAAGTTACTTTAACCGCATCTTCAAACGATATAAAAAGGTGACACCAGGTCATTACCAAAAGACTATGCTCTCCAAAAAAGCAGAATAAAAATAACCCCATGAGCAAAATAATCACGTTTTTGCTCATGGAGTTCTGACTAACTATATTTACTTAAGGTTGTACACACATCCCTCAAAAAGCTTTAAGCCTGTCTGTGTATTAGAAATTGTAAAGTAAAATGGATGATCCATGTTCATCTCAACTATATCATCCTCCGGCAAAAGTGCCATTGCTTCCATAAGAATCATAGTTACTGCTGCTGCCTCAGTTCCGTTTTCATCATTTTTGATTGCTGTTTTATGGTAGATTGATCCGACTGCCATCTCTTCATCTGTAAGTCTGTCATAAATACAGCCATCAAAAATTGCCTCTAGTCCAAGTTCTTTTAATATATTTTTTAATTCTTTTCCATATTCCATCTCAAACTTTGGCATTGAAAGAGAAACCTCGCGGCTATCCCATTCCTGCTTATCTGCCTCAAGCCCAAGCTGATAAAGATAATCTTTTTCGCTCCATTTGTCTGCCGTTACGCTGTCCTTTGGCAAATAAACCGTCATCTCACAGCCACCATGGTAAGGCAGACGAATCATCTGATACTCATCATTTTCTGCATATTCAAAATGATCCTGCTGATGCATCATATCTACGGATGTATCACCCTCTTTTCCATGGAATATTTGCTTGTCTGTCAACTCTTTTTCAAATGCATTCACCCATGCCGCCTTAAAATAGACAGCATTTAAAAGTGTCATTCGAATACTCGGATCCATTGGTTCATCAAGAATTGATGGAATCAGCCCGTGCGTCTTCTCATTGACCCAATCATTGATTTCATTCATTGTTTCTTCTGACGATAAATCACAGCGCTTTAGTGATGCCTGATATGTATTTGAAAGTATATCCGCCAGATCGTCAAATGAAGATGACATCTTCATTTTCTCATCCACATACATAGCATTTGCTGTTTCTAAAATTGACTTTGGAATGCTGTAATCATCACTTTCTACACTCACTACTTCCTCTGATGAATCTGATGACGCTTCATTTTCATCTTCTTCATCTTCCTGATTTTCCTTATTTGTTCCAAGCAGTGCTGCCAGTTCTTCCTGTGCTGCTAAAATCTCACTCTCACTCATATTGTTTAAGCCAAGAAATTCTTTTAACTGCTCAATCTGTCCACCGCTTTCAGAGCAGTGACTAAGAAGCGTCAGTGCTGCTGCAATACTATAGGAAGAAATAAATACATTTTCATTCTCTGCCGTAAGCTTTTCCATTAACATTGATCCAATGCGGTTATCTGCCTGCACAATCGTGTCAACATAATTTTGCTTTCCCTGATCCACAGGATATTCCTCATCCTCAAGCGTTGGAATTTCGATCAAATCATCATGAGAGCCTGCCGTTGTCTCTTCCACAGTCTCATTGCCCCATACAGGTGCGGCTGCCTGCATCACCTGTGAGCATGCCATCATCATTCCCATTGCAGCTGTCAGTCTCATTAAATTCTTTCTTCTCATATCATTATCCTGCCTTTCCTAATATGATGTACTCCTTTGATACCAGATTACTTTCACAAAATTTTATTTAAGACTTTTATGTCTTCACTCTTTAAGACGGAAAATCAGATGTGAGGTTACACATTCTGAAAAAAATTTTATCAATTAATCCACAACTGTGACTATGCCCATGCCGCAGATCGTATCTGCTGCTGCCTGCACGACTTCGCGCAGCGTATCAGCCTGCAAAGTATAGGAAACATTATTTTGTTCAAATGAAGCGAAAAAGTAATTCGAACCTTCTTTTTTATAAAAGAATACATCTATACCACCAATATTCGTAGCTGGCAATGCTGTATTTGATGTCTCATCTTCACTGATCTGACTTTTTGTCTCTTCTCCCAATGTGATCGTTGAAACTGAAAGTGTATTTTTATCTTCAGGTTCCGCGTAAGCCTCTGCCTCCGCCAGTGTTTCGCTTCCCTCGAGCGCTAAGATTTCCTTTTCATATTCGCTTTCTGGATACGCAGCCATCATCAGCACGCCATCTGTTTGATCTTTTTTTGCCGTGATCTTTCTTCCCATAACTGTTCCTGCAGCGAAAATGCAAATACCCGCGGCTGCTGTAAGTGCTGTCCTAAAAAAAATCACTTTTCCATTTGTTTTTTTCTGTTTTTCTTCTTTTAACGGTTCTAATCCAGCTTCCTCTATAAGGTCATCATCCACAAAGCGCAAGCTGTCTAACAAATCCTTTTCTGTCATATCCAAATGCCCTCACTTTCCAGATATTTTTTTAACCGCCCACGTATTCTATGCAGCCTCACCTTTGCACTACTCTCACTTATCTGCATCTGCTGCGCCAGCTCTTTTATGCTCACACCATACCAATAGCGCTTCATAAATAGAAGTCTGTCCTGCTTTGACTGTGTCCTCAAAAAAGCTGTTATATTCTGTCCGATCTGTTCCCCCTGCACCTTATCTTCATTGCGTGAATCTGGAATACACTGCTGCATTTCATGCGTAAGCTCAACTACCAAAGCACTTCGCTTTTGCGCATTTTTATGATCGAGCACATCAAAACATAAAAAGCGGCATATCTTTGCAAGGTACGCAAAGAAAAACTGCGGTCTTGTCGGCGGTATAGAATCCCAGGTTCGAAGATAAGTATCATTGACACATTCCTGTGCATCTTCTCTGTTTTCCAAAATGCCAAATGATAGTCTGCCAAGCTTTTCCCCATACTGCGTCTGTGTTTCTTCTATTGCTTTGGGATCTCGTTTCCAATACAGCTCTATAATTTCATCATCCTTTGTCTGCAATCGCTTACCCCCTAACTGATACTCTTCCTAATATATAAGAAGGATTTTTATGTGCCGCGTTACATTATAAAACAATAAAATGTTCAAAAAATGCACCCGTCATTTGACAGATGCATTTTCTTTTCTTACGCTTCTACGCTGACAAGCTCAATTGTAAAGTTTAATTCCTTGCCTGCCATCTCATGGTTTGCATCAAAAGTAATAGTCTTATCATCTTTTGCAACAACCTTAACTGGGAATGGCTGACCAAACTGATTAGACAGATATACCTGCTGACCTGCCTCAAGTTCCTCTGAACCTGGAAGCTGTGCAATCTCAAGTGTAAAGATTGCAGCTGGATCTGGCATGCCGTATGCTTCCTCTGGCATCAGATGGATCTCAACAGACTCGCCAACTTCCATGTTTGCCACAGCCTGATCAAAGCCTCTGATCATCTGACCAACACCGCAGATAAACTCAAGCGGCTCACCGCGATCATAAGAGGAATCGAACTGTGTTCCGTCATTAAATGTTCCCTTATAATGAGTGCGGCACTTCTTTCCTACATTCTTGCCTTCCATGATTGGCTCTGGTGTTCCACAGCCGCCGTGGCATCCGCCGCAGCCGCCCTCACATCCAGACTCTTCACTCTCCTCACCATGACAGCAGTGACCGCCTTCTTCATGATGATGATCGCAATTTCCCTCACTGGTGCACTCAAGCGTTCCATTTACATAGCTTTCGGCAGCCTCATTTACATCACCAGAAACGCCGGCACATACCTTGATTCCAGCCTCAGAAAGTGCTGCCTGTGCACCGCCTCCAATGCCGCCGCAGATTACAACATCAACTCCTGCATCAGCAAGAAAACCTGCTAACGCACTATGTCCTGCTCCATTTGAGCTAACTACCTCACTTGAAATGATCGCGCCATTCTCCACTTCAAAAATCTTAAAGTTCTCTGTTTTTCCAAAATGCTGGAAAACAGATCCATTGTCATACGTTACTGCAATTTTCATTTTTATATTCCTTCCCTGCAATTTTGATCCCTATTGTCTCTGTCAAATCGCATATTATATTGATTATACCCTGAGACTATCAGCTGCGTCAACCATTTCTTTTTTCTGGCTTTGCAACCCATTGATATCAAGGGTTGTTTTTTGTTATAATAGCAGTGCTGATTTTATAAGAAATTCATAGGCTTTTTGAAAAGTCTGCGATAAACGAAAGGAACATTATGAATGTTGTAATTGCAATTGACTCATTTAAAGGAAGTCTAAGTTCATTAGAAGCCGGCGAAAGCGCTGCTAATGGCATAAAAAAGGTCTACCCTGATGCCACTACAGTGATTCGTCCACTAGCTGACGGAGGCGAGGGCACGGTTGATGCACTTGTCGCTGGCTGCGGCGGTAAAATGACAACTGTTTCTGTCACAGGACCACTAGGCGAGACTGTTTCATGCCAATATGGTATTGTCTCTGCTACTAAAACTGCCATAATTGAAATGGCTGTGGCTGCAGGTATTACACTTGTCCCTCCGCAAAAGAAAAATCCGCTTCACACCACAACTTATGGTGTCGGTGAAATTATTGCTGATGCAGTTAAACGCGGCTGCAGGCACTTTTTGATTGGCATTGGAGGAAGCGCCACAAATGATGGCGGCATCGGTATGCTTCAGGCACTAGGGTTTGGAATGCTTGACGAAAATGGTAATCAGGTTGAATTTGGTGCTAAAGGGCTTCGCCAGCTTAAATCAATCACAGCTGACCATGTACTGCCAGAGCTTTCAAAATGTACATTCCGTGTTGCCTGTGATGTCACAAATCCACTATGCGGCGCTACTGGCTGCAGCGCTGTTTTTGGACCGCAAAAAGGAGCTGACCCTGAAATGATCAATATGATGGATCACTGGCTAAAAGACTATGCAACACTCTCACGCAAATGTTTTCCAGATGCAAATAAAAATTTCTCCGGTGCAGGTGCTGCCGGCGGACTTGGCTTTGCTTTTTTAACTTTTTTGCATGCCTCGCTTGAATCTGGTATTAAGATTGTTCTTGAGGAGACAAAGCTTCGCGACTATATTCAAAATGCCGACATAGTTGTAACAGGAGAAGGCCGCCTTGATGGGCAGACTGTCATGGGGAAGGCGCCTATCGGTGTTGCAAAAATTGCAAAGGAATATGGTAAGCCTGTAATTGCCTTTTCTGGCTGTGTCACAAAAGATGCCATCGCCTGCAATGAACATGGGATTGATGCATTTTTTCCAGTAATTCGAAGCGTTTCTACACTTGATGAAGCGATGTGCCGCACAAATGCAATGCAAAATATAGAGGATACTGCCGAGCAGGTATTTCGCCTGATACAAGCAGTCTCCCATTGAACGCATTGCTTTCAAGAATTGCTGTATGCTGCAATTGTTCGATATCAAGATCAAAAGAGGACCTGTCGAATTGACAGATCCTCTTTTTGATTTCACTTTTTATATGTATTTATGCTAATGGCTTTCCTGTCAGCATCTCATAAGCCTGCAGATACTTCTCAATTGTCTTGTCAACAATCTCCTGCGGCAGTGTCCAATCGTTGTCCGGGTTTGCCTTTAACCAATCACGAGCAAACTGCTTGTCGAAGGATGGCTGACCATGTCCTGGCTCATAGCCATCTGCCGGCCAGAAACGTGAGCTGTCTGGTGTAAGCATCTCATCACCGATAACGATATTTCCATTCTCATCCAGACCAAACTCAAACTTGGTATCTGCAATAATGATGCCCTTGCTCAGTGCGTAATCTGCACACTTCTTATACAGTGCGATAGTGTAATCGCGAAGCTTCTGTGCATACTCCTCGCCCTTTCCTGGGAAATACTTCTCCAGATGAGCAATGCTCTGCTCATAAGAGATGTTTTCATCATGATCACCGATCTCAGCCTTTGTAGATGGTGTATAAATTGGCTCAGGCAGCTTATCAGACTCCTTTAATCCTTCTGGAAGCTCAATTCCGCATACCTTTCCAGTCTTCTGGTAGCTTGCCCATCCACTTCCAGTGATATATCCGCGCACAATACACTCCAGAGGAAGCATCTGCAATTTGCGGCACATCATACTGTTTCCATCAAACTTCTCCTGCTGGAAAAACTCCGGCATATCCTTTACATCCGTAGAGATCATGTGATTTGGAAGAATATCTTTTGTCATGTCAAACCAGAATCTGGACATCTGAGTAAGGACAGTTCCCTTCTTAGTTACCACGTTGTTCAGAATGACATCGAAACAGCTGATACGGTCAGTTGCTACCATGATCAGGCTGTCGCCATTATCATAGATTTCGCGTACCTTGCCTTCTTTGATTGGCTTTAACTCTCTCATTGTAAATACCTCATCCTTATATAATATTGTATTATGGGCGGATTTTTTGCTTCTTTACAGATATTATTCTGGAAGCTGCTTCCGCAACACATCTACACTACCACTACCGCTACCGTGTTGTCAAGAGTTAATCCATTTCAAACAATATATTTTAAATGTTACAGTTCATGCGTCAGGCGATGAAAGCCCTTGACAATGGTATGATTTCATACTATACTTTCTAAGTACGATTTCGTACTTGTATTTTCAATTATTAACGGAGGAATTTTGTATGAGTGTTCAATCTTCTGCTTCTCTTAAACGTCTCAACCATTTACAGTGTGAGATGGGCGTTGTTTACCATGAGATGTCGCATCTGTGTGGTTTATCTGACAGCACAATGCAAATTTTATACACGATTTGTAACTTTGGCGAAGAAAGCTGTCTTCTTCGTGATATCTGCCGCCTGACAGGACTTCCTAAGCAGACTATCAATTCTGCACTAAGAAAGCTTGAGGATGAAGATATTGTGTTTTTAGAGGCAGCAAATGCCAAAAATAAGCGTGTCTTTTTAACACAGAAAGGCAAACAGCTCTCTTCTGAAACAGCAGGAAAAATCATTGATGCTGAAAACCGTATTCTTGCTGATTGGGGACCTGAAGCTGCTGAACAATATCTTGCTTTAAATGAACGTTATTTAAAATGCCTGCAAAAAGAATTACAGCGGATGAAAGATGAAAAATAATACGAAAGGAATAAATTTATTTTTATGAAAATCCAATTATCTGATCATTTTACTTATGGAAAACTGTTTCGTTTTACGTTTCCTTCCATTATCATGATGATCTTCACCTCGATCTATAGTGTTGTGGACGGATTTTTTGTATCAAATTTTGCTGGAAAAACAGCGTTTGCTTCCATTAATTTAGTAATGCCATTTATCATTATTCTAGGAAGCCTTGGCTTTATGATTGGAACAGGAGGCACAGCTCTCGTCTCCCGCATTCTTGGCGAGGGCGATGAAAAAAAGGCCAACCATTATTTTTCTATGCTGATCTGGCTGTCACTTTTGCTCGGTATTGTTCTGGCTATTCTCGGTGTTGCCTTTATGCGTCCTGTTGCTTCATTGTTAGGCGCTACAAAAGAGATGATTGATGACTGTGTTCTGTACGGACGTGTCGTAATCGCTTTTCTTGCTCCCTATATGCTCCAAAATGTATTTCAAAGCTTTCTTATAGCAGCTGAAAAGCCTAACCTTGGACTGGCAGCAACGCTTGCCGCCGGAATTACAAATATGGTGCTTGATGCCGTGTTGGTCGGTGTTCTTCGTTGGGGAGTTTTTGGAGCAGCACTCGCAACCGGCATAAGCCAGACGATTGGCGGCCTGCTTCCTTTTATCTATTTTATTCGTCCAAATAGCAGCAAACTACATCTGACAAAGGCCAAATTTAAACTTCGCCCAATTTTACAGGCTTGCGCCAATGGCTCCTCTGAGCTGATGAGCAATATCTCTGGATCAGTCGTTGGTATCGTCTATAACTTTCAGCTATTAAAATACCTTGGTGAAAATGGCGTATCTGCTTACGGTGTTTTAATGTATGTACAGTTTATTTTTATTGCTATCTTTGTTGGCTACTCGATTGGATGTGCTCCTGTTGTCAGCTTCCATTATGGTGCTGGAAACCACAGTGAGCTTCAAAGCCTTCTCAAAAAAAGTACTCGCATCGTCGGCTCACTCAGCATCGTTTTGACTGTGCTTGCCCTCGCGCTTGCTCATCCGCTTGCAAAGATGTTTGTAGGTTATGACGCAGAACTTCTTGCCATCACCTCTCATGCATTTAAGCTCTTCTCCTTTAGCTTTTTGCTTGCGGGCTTTAACATTTTTGCATCATCATTTTTTACTGCACTCAACAACGGAGCAGTCTCTGCTGCGATCTCGTTTTTGCGTACACTGATCTTCCAGACATCATCCGTGCTAATCCTTCCACTGATTCTCGGTGTGGACGGCCTCTGGGGTGCAAATGTAGCTGCTGAGATCTTTGCGTTTGTGATTTCACTTGCATTCCTTGTTGCAAATAGGAAGAGATATCACTACTAATCTTTGCAAAAAAACAGAATCAAAAAGCCACTGGGGACAGGTTTATAGCTCTGACGAGCCACAAAAACCTGTCCCCAATGTTTTTTATTCTTCGCTTTCAGCAGTATTCTCTGCCTCGCTTGTTTCCTTTGCATTCTTCTCATCGTTCTGGGAAGAAGTCTCTTCTGCGCTCTCATCAGAATCGCTTCCTTCCTCGCTGGACTCCTCCTCGATCTGGGATGGATCATAAATATTTACACCGATTACAACTGCGCTTGTTCCATTTCCAGAATCAAGCTTTCCGATCTGGAAGCTGTTCATTGTATAATCGCCATACTGATCTGTTTCATTGTACCAAAATGCACCTGTTGTGTGGTAAACAGTTCCTTTACCTCCGTCCTGATCATTTTCCTGATACTTATCTTCATCACCAAATGCCTCACGCGCTGCAGCAACCGCCTTATCAAACAGCTCGTCTAACTGCTCTGCTGTGTAGGTATCCTCAAAGTAAACAGTCAGTGTTGTCAAACCACCCTCTGGATCAAAAACAGGCTGCATACCAACAGAAATATAATTAAGAAGCTTAACTGAGTAATTGATGTCACCCATCGTCTCGCCCTCTGTAAATGCTGTCGTAGTGCCGATCGGCATTCCAATTTCCTTTTCAAGATCCTGATAGCTGCTTAACCATCCCAGATCCTTGTACTGGAATGTGCCATCAGATGCCTGGAAATCAGTAATCTTAAACTCCTCTAGTGTATCAGCAGCTGCCGTTGTCTTTATCTTATTTGCATTTGCATAAGAGCCATAGCCCATTCCGCTTCCATAGTAACATCCTGCTGCAGACAGCATCATCATGCTGATACCTCCTGCAAGTAATGTCTTCTTTAATAAATGTCTCATAAATAATTCCATGCCTTTCACTCATTGACCTAATTAGCTTATCGTTTGCTGTCAATGTACATTATATCCATTATATCAAATCAGACTGAGAAATCAATAAAAAAACTTTAAAATTACTATTGACAAATCTATTGTGATCTGCTATTATAACACATGTTGTAGCGCTATCGCCAAACGGTAAGGCACTGGACTCTGACTCCAGCATTTTCCAGGTTCGAATCCTGGTAGCGCTGTTAAGTTTAAGGACATCGCGTATGCGGTGTCCTTTTTTGTTATACAAATTTGTATGAATGCCAAGCACTGCGTTCTCTTAGGGGGTATTTCTCTCTACATTATCTGCAACAGAAGTGTACAATAATACTTGCAGCACCTACGATAGCAACAACCACACCTCCAAATCGTGTGCTAAAAATATATAAATCGGAGGGATCTCCAGTTACGTTGCTCTTCCAACTTTCTGTAATATCGTAAAATAGACGAGGTTTCAAAAGCAGTACTATTCCAAATACCAAAAAGATTATTCCAATAATTAGATACATTTTCCGCTCCTCTCGTTATTAGTAAATTTCTTCTTTGTATTCTTTTAGATCAACCATCTTGAAGTTCTACAACATTCTTAGATGCTTTGTCCATTGGTGCCAGAATCCTTACAGCTATCTTGATGCGCTTCGTTGGAAAAACCTTCAATCTGAATACAATTATTCTTGAAAACTAATCGGCCAGTTTCTACCAGTTCATCAGTATTATATTTCGTTTTATCTACATAGAGGTATCCGTCAGCTTCATTCAATCTGAGGGTAAAATCGAAATATCCTCGATCAGACAGCTCATAGCTTGATCCCTTTGCATAGTCATATATGATTATGCGACTATCAATGATGCCGGAACCAAAGGTATATGTAGCACAGATTTCTGGATAGTCATCACCGGTAAGATCTGCAAAGTACGCATTCCAAATCGGCATTCCGGTAATCAAAATTGTATGGTCGGTAAGTTCTGAGGTGTCAAAGGGTTTTGACGCAATTATCTGTGCCTGGTTGTAGCTGAAAGTAACATCTGGATATATTGGAAGATTTATAGTTGATTCATCATCCATGGCAGAGGGGTTCTCTGTGTAATCAAACCACTTTATTACGGAATTTATCTCATCCACAATACGCACTTCTACATTTTCTACTTCAACATAAACAATAATGTCCTCATTGGTGGGGTTCTGCATATTCACACCAATCTTAAACCACGTATTTTTTTCTGCATCAAATTCCACAGGCATACCATGTGTAAGATAAGTGGCTGTGTATCCGGTTTCTGTTGTTTTGTTGACTGGAGATAAAATGACTTCCGTATCACCCAATCCATCACCAGACCATATTTTAATTGAATTTCTTATTGTGCTGACTTCCTCATCCGTATATACAAATTTCTCTTGACTTCCTGCGGGAACAACAATTCGCAATGTATAGCTATCTTGCTTGGGATTAGTCAGGAAACAAACTGCGACGCCGACACAAACAATGACCGAAATAATAATAACCCAGAACGCAGGCTTCTTATAATTCATCACAGACTTCACACGCTCCTTAACACTAACCTCACCAAAAGCGAGTGGACAAGCAGCAATCATACGACGATTTACGCTGCAGGCCACAAGTGCCTGTGTATAATCGCCTCTCTGCTCGTTGCCAAGCTCCTTGATGACCTTTTCATCACAAGCAAGCTCGATGTCACGGCACAGCAGAACATAAGCCAGCCACATCAGAGGATTGAACCAATGGATCATCAGCAAAAGGAAACCAAGGGGTTTCCACCAATGGTCTTTACGACAAATGTGCGCCTGCTCATGGGCAACAACGTATTCCAGATACTGACCGTTCATTTTGAACGGGAGATAGATTCTTGGTTTAATGATGCCAAGCACAAACGGAAAGCTTACATTCTCACTCTGGAAAATGTTGTCCTTGTAGCGAACAGCAGTATCAACTTTGCGGTGCAAACGCCAATAGCTGATAGCCGTATATAGTGCAAGTGCAATCATGCCGAAAATCCAGATGTATTCATAGATACCAATAGTGATTTGCAACGGATTTATACTGGCACCAGCCATCGGCGTATTGGACTGGCTGATGATGGGATTAACTGCGTTGTTTATTGCACTTATTCCGCTATTGATGGTAGGGGTGGTATCCATGCCTATGTTCAGTGGAATGGTTTCGGCACTTGGAATTAGGCTCAATGTGCTTTCAAAAGAGAATGGGCAAATCAATCTGATGGCTACAATGCCCCACAGCAGAACATTGATCCATTTGGGAGCTTTCTTCAGAACGAATCTGAGAATCAGCACAGCCAATACAAGCCAGCTTGCCGATATGCTCATGTTGATGATCTTCAAAAAAAGTTCGTTCATTGCGAACCTCCTTTCCTGATGCAGTCAATCATACGCTGCACTTCATCGAGTTCATCTTCGGACATATCCTGATGCTTCGTAAAAGCAGCGATGAATGCGGGCAAAGAACCCTTAAATTTTTTCTCAACCAGTTCGTCAATTTCATACGCCTGTGCTTCATCTTTAGAAACGAGAGATGTAATGACGCTGTTATCATTCTTTAATACGCCACGCTCTCCAAGGCGCTTGATAACAGTATAAGTGGTGGTTCGCTTCCAACCAAGTTGTTCCTGGCAGAGCTTTACAAGCTGGGCAGCAGTAACCGGCTCATACTCCCACATAATCAAACAAAAACGATATTCACTTTCGTGAATCTTCGGAATTTCCATATTCATAGCCTCCTTGTCTACAGGGTTAGACCTCAATTATAGTCTACCACATTAGACAAGCAAAATCAATAGAGTTCATAGAAAAGATACAAAAATGCCCGCAGGATCTCTCCCACGGGCAAATCGTTAGTTAGCTATCAAGCAGTTCCTCTATATCAAGTGCATCGGCAAGCATTCTGCTCTGTATATCAATTATTTTTTCTAATGCCTGCAAACGCTTTTCATTGATAGCATAGCCTTTCATAATATATTGTTTAAGAACATTATTTGCCCATTTTCTAAAAGCTATACCTCTTTTAGAATTAACTCGATATCCAACGGATAAAATCATATCCAGGTTATATATATTCGGTTTTCTTCCTACCGAACTTTTGTCGGAAAAACCGACAGAAGTCTCATCTAATTCTCCTGAAGCAAGAATATTGGTGATATGTTCACTTACTGTAGCATGTTTAACATCAAACAATATGTACTGGTCAAGCTTTTTTGTAACACTTTGTTCGATAAATACCTATTTGTAACGAGCCCCCATTGGTGTTAAATAATTATTGTGTGAATGAGGGCGAACATAGTTGTACCAATTTATGTATTTAGTAGTGAGTTCATCCATCACCTCTACATTTGAAAATGAAGTTACGTTATAAAAATTGCTTTTGAAAGTATTATAAAATCTTTCCATCGGAGCATTATCATAAGGACAGCCAGCCTTGCTCATATTTTGTGTTATATTATTGTCTTTACAGAAATTTACAAATTCACATGAGGTAAACTGAACTCCCTGATCTGAGTGCAAAATCACTTTAGGATGTTTTTCCTTTTTAAGGGCTGTCTTCAGAGTATTTATTGCCAAATTAGTATTAATACAATTGGAAGTTACCTATTTCTCCTCTTCGTTAAGACCTAGTTCATTACATATTACTTGCTATCCCTGATACCTTATTCTTTCTACCAGCG
>ENA-ORLW01002349-ORLW01002349.1-human-gut-metagenome-genome-assembly--contig:-NODE-2349-length-17262-cov-3.290253_pt1 | contig 17262 bp, 12 predicted proteins | sample MGYA00243017_ERZ508829 | MGnify/ENA primary metagenome ERZ508829 (study PRJEB26277, sample SAMN04329776) | human gut metagenome | biome: human-associated habitat | host: Homo sapiens | place: USA...
TCTGTATCAAGCAGGGATCTGGAGCCATGTTTGAAGATATGGACGGAAATAAATTCCTCGACTGGGTTGGCGGTGTGGGAGTCCTGAATATCGGATATTCCCATCCGGAAGTCATTGAAGCAGTAAAAAAACAGACGGAAAAATATTTTCATACCATTTTCAATGTATATGTACACGATGGCTGTGTAAGACTGGCAGAGAGACTGAACGAGATTATGCCATGTAAAGGTGACAAGAAAAAAACATACTTCGCAAACTCCGGTGCAGAGTGCGATGAGAACGCGATCAAGATCGCAAAAGCATTCACAAAAAGAAGAGGCGTGATCTGCTTCACAGGTGCTTTCCACGGAAGAACAAACCTGACCATGGCACTGACAGCAAAAAAAGCCTATGCAGTAGGCATGGGACCTTTCCCGGCAGGAATCTTTCGTACACCATATCCATATGTATACCGTGCACCAAAAGGATATACAGAGGAAGAGGCAATTCAGTATTACATTGATGAGCTTCAGAGAATCTTTGACGAGGGCGCACCTGCAGGTGAGATTGCCTGCATGATCGTTGAGCCGTTTCAGGGCGAAGGTGGATTTATCCCGGCACCGATCGAGTGGGTTAAAGCAGTCCGCAAGATCTGCGATGACAACGGAATCCTGATGATCGCAGATGAGGTTCAGTGTGGTAACTGCAGAACAGGTAAATATTATGCATCTGAGTACTGGGCAGAAGCAGGCGCAGCACCGGATATTATCACAACTGCGAAATCCCTTGGCGCAGGACTTCCGATCTCCGCGATCACAGCAAGAGCCGAGATCATGGATGCGGCACCAGCAGGAACCATCGGAGGAACCTTCTGCGGAAACCCGGTATCCTGTGCAGCAGCACTGGCTGTTATGGATGTGATGAAACGTGATGATTATGCAGGAAAGGCAAGACATATCGGTGAGACCGTTATGAAACGCTACAAAGAGCTTCAGGAGAAATATCCGGTGATCGGTGATGTACGAGGCCTTGGGGCAATGATCGGTATCGAGCTTGTAAAAGACAAAGAAACAAAAGAGCCAGCAACAGAACTTACTGCCAAGCTGATCCAGAATGCGATCCAGAAAGGTCTCCTTCTTGAGAACTGCGGAACAGCAGGCAATGTGGTACGTTTCCTTGCACCACTTACCATGACGGATGAGCAGATGGAGAAAGGACTTGAGATCTTTGAAGCTTCTCTGAAAGAGGCATTAGAAGCATAGATTAATAGAAAGTTACTCTGCAACAGAAAGCTACTCTGTAACAGAAAAATAAAACATGCTTGACAAACCATAAATTCCCCATATAATTATCATTAGTAATTAACAAAGATAATTATATGAGGAGTTTTTTATGACAAATGAAAAGATCAAGCGGATGTTTGATGCATTTTATCAGGCAAAGCGGATCCGGGATATGCTTCCGCCACTGCCACAGGGAGTAATGCCATCCTACATTCAGTATCTGGATGCAATCCACTCTCTGCAGAAGGAAAAAAAAGATGTCAGGATTTCCGATCTCAGTGATGTCATGAACCTGCCCCGTCCCGGTGTCACCAGAACAGTGAAAGAAATGGAGGCAAAGGGATATCTTCAGAAGCTTACGTCTCCGGATGACGGGCGTGTTACTTACATCTCCATAACAGAAAAAGGAGAGAGGCTTTCCAGAAAGTATGACCAGGATTATTTCAGCAGTCTGGCACCCTATCTTTCAGGGATTTCTGAAGAAGAAGCAGACAGTATGATCCGGACCATCGGGAAATTTTATCAGATTATGTGTGACAGGAGGGAACATTATGACAAATGATAAGGCAGATTTTACCCAGGGAAATATCCTGAAGAAGCTGGTTGCATTTATGATGCCGGTACTCGGTGCGCTGATCCTGCAGGCTGCCTATGGTGCGGTCGATCTTCTTGTAGTTGGAAGATTCGGTTCCACATCCGGACTGTCAGCGGTTTCCACCGGAAGTCAGGTACTGAATCTGGTTACCTTTGTAGTGATCCAGTTTGCTATGGGTATCACAGTTCTGATCGCACGTTATCTTGGAGAAAAAAGACCGGAGCAGATCGGCTCCGTTATCGGTGGGGCTGCGATTGTTTTTACCATGATATCTGTCGTGCTGTTTATTGTTATGGTAGGCTTTGCACATCCGATCTCCGTGCTGATGCAGGCACCAGAAGAAGCGGTAGCGCTGACTGCATCTTATGTGCGGATCTGTGGAAGCGGAATTTTCTTTATTGTTGCGTATAACCTGCTTTCTGCTATTTTCCGTGGCCTTGGTGACAGTAAATCTCCGCTGCTGTTTGTGCTGGTGGCATGTATTATAAATGTGATCGGAGACCTGGTACTGGTAGCCGGCTTACATATGGATGCAGCAGGTGCAGCTATTGCTACGGTTTCTGCTCAGGCCTTAAGTGTTGTATTTGCAGTAGTTCTGCTGATAAAGAAGGAGTTTCCGTTTACCATTACAAAAAAAGATTTCCGGTTGAATCCTCAGTGCAGACGTTTTCTTAAGATCGGACTGCCGCTGGCACTTCAGGAATTCCTGACACAGATTTCCTTTCTGGCCTTGTGCGCATTTGTCAACCGCCTGGGTCTGGAAGCATCCTCCGGTTACGGAGTTGCATGTAAGATCGTAAACTTTGCCATGCTGGTTCCAAGCTCTCTGATGCAGTCCATGGCTTCCTTTGTTTCACAAAACGTAGGAGCAGGAAAGCCCAAACGTGCGAGAAAATCCATGCTTACGGGAATTGGAGTTGGCCTGTCTGTGGGATGCCTGGTATTTATCCTGATCCTGCTGAAGGGTGATGTGCTGGCAGGATTCTTTTCAACAGATGCCGGTGTTATCCAAAAGGGCTTTGATTATCTGAAGGGTTTTGCTCCGGAGACACTGGTAACGGCTGTTCTGTTCAGTATGATAGGCTATTTCAATGGAAACAACCAGACCATCTGGGTTATGGTCCAGGGCCTGGTACAGACGCTTCTGGTACGACTTCCAATGGCGTACTTTATGAGTATCCAGCCTGACGCCAGCCTGACAAAGATAGGTCTTGCAGCACCGGTATCTACCACAGTGGGAATCATTCTGAACATCGGATTCTTTCTGTATTTTACCCGTGCAGAAAAAAGAAGTGCTTCGGAAGAATAAAAGGATAAAAGGATGTAAATGTCGGGGGGATATGATATAATCAGAATTACCCCGGCAAAAGCGATAGTACTGACCTTGGATTACAGCCGGGATTTTTACAGCTGTAAAGGAGGAGTACAGGATGATTTGCGGGATGACGTATTTTCAGATATGTCTGTATTTTTTGTTTTATTCTTTTGGAGGATGGGTCGTTGAAGTTATCTTCCATGCAGTAACCTTAGGAAAGGTTATAAACCGGGGATTTCTCAACGGTCCGGTATGCCCGGTGTACGGATTTGGTGTACTTTCCGTGTTTGCATTGCTTAATATGCTTCAGAGCGGCGGACATCAGATGAGTGAGGGAATGATCTTTCTGTTTGGAATTGTTCTTGCAACTGCGGTAGAGCTGGTTGCCGGATGGCTTCTGGATGTATGCTTCCATGCAAGATGGTGGGATTATTCCAGTAAGCCGCTGAATTTTCACGGCTATATCTGTCTTGAGTTTTCCCTGATTTGGGGACTTGCCTTTGTGTTGGTCGTAAAGGTTTTTCTGAAGTATGTGGAGCGTCAGGCTTCTCATACACCTTCCACACTGGAATGGGTTGTTATGGCAATTCTGTATGCGGTGTATCTGGCTGATCTTATTGTAACAGTGGGTGTGATCCGCGGACTTAACAATAAGCTTACCCGACTGGATAAGGTACGTGCGGATCTGCGGATCGTGAGCGATAAGCTCAGTGATACTCTGGCAACAACTACCATTGATACAGCACAGAAGGTGGGAGAGGGAAAGGTTCAGGTTGCTCTTGCTAAGGCAGAGCTCAGAGATGCGACTGTGGCTCAGAGAGAAAAATCTGCCGAAATGCTTCGGATGAAGAAAGCGGAACTTCAGGCACAGTTTGATGAGCTGTCAAGCTCTATCACAAACCATACCGTATTCGGCCAGGGAAGAATCATTAAGGCTTTCCCGGAGATGAAGCACAGAGATTATTTTGAACTGATTCAGGAGCTGAAGAAAAAACTCAGATAAGAAAAATGAAATGCGATAAAGAGGCAGCAGGAAATTTCCAACATTTCCTGCTGCCTTTTTTGGAGTATCAGAGTTTCAGCTTATCGGATTCTTTTTTTTATCATTGGTCCGATGATCATGGCGATGATCATTTTTATGAGATCTGCCGGGATAAACGGAATTACACAGATTCCAAGAGCTGCTTTGAAAGTGGAATCTGCAACGATGCAGAACCATACAGTTCCGAAAAGATAGCATACAATTGTTCCAGCGATCATACCAACGAGCTGGATCAGAGGCTTATGGCAGTTGTCAATTACCAGTCCGGCAATAACAGCCATAACGATAAAGCCGATGATGTATCCGCCTGTAGGACCGGCCAGCTTTGCAGGGCCGCCGGTAAATCCGGAAAATACCGGAAGACCTACAAGTCCAAGCAGAAGATAGATCAGATAGCTGATGGTTCCTTTTTTCCATCCGAGAAGATACAGGGACAGATAGATGGCAAGATTGGTAAATGAGATCGGAACCGGACCGATCGGAATGGACAGCGGCGCAAGAATACAGGTGACAGCTGCCATAAGAGCGGTCATGGTGATCTCGTAGGTTTTTGTACGTGGTGCAGAGACAGTATTTGTCTGGTTCATATTGAAAGAGCCTCCTTTGAAAAAGGTAATATATTTACTGGTTTGGGTAAGCAATGAAATGCTGTAAGTGTGTATGACAGGTCATATGTACAGAAGGATGCTTACGCAGATTCAATTTCATAGGTGAATCCTGCATCCGTAATGGTTTTGAGAGTGTCTTCGATTCCCTGGCCACCTTCTGTAAGATAACCGGAAGCAAAAATAGAGTCTACAACACTGAGCAGTTTTTTTTCTTCGCCTTTAAAATAAACTTCTCTTCCGGCAGCACATCGGATATCTGCTTTAGGTACAAGAAGTCTTGCCAGGCAGAGAACCTTCATACAGTATTCGGTTGTCAGCTGGGAAATATCTGCATTTCCGAGAGGAGTTCCCTTGATCGGAAGAAGAAAGTTGATCGGCAGTGCTTCCGGCTGGATCTCACGTAATTCCAGAAGCATGTCAACAACGTCTTCCTTACTTTCACCCATGCCAATGATACCGCCGCTGCAGATCTCGAAACCAAGTCCCTGAAGCATATGGATATTCCGGACACGCTGGTCAAAGGTATGTGTACTGCAGATATTATGATAAAAGGAACGGCTGCTGTTCAGGTTATGGTTGATCCGGTCAAGACCGGCTTCTTTGAGCATTTTTGCCTGGTGCTCTGTGAGAAAGCCTATGGAGCAGCAGAGATGAGTTCCGTGTTCTTTCATTTTGCGGATCCTCCGGGCCAGCTCCTCGATCTCTTTATCTGTAAATTTCATACCACTCAGTCCGATACAATGTCTGGATAAATGATAATCATTTACGAAATCATTGTCCTGATATAATTTGTCTTCATCTACCCATTTGTATTTATCAATATCGGCAGTGGAACGACATGACTGGGCACAGTAGGCACAATCCTGGGAACAGTTACCACTGCGGGCATTGGTAAGGATGTGGATGCTTACCCGGTTTCCCTTATATTTGTAACGTAAACTGCTGGCACGGTCGATCAGTGCCCCAAGTTCTTCGTCCGGAGTATCTAAAATTGCAATGGCTTCATCTCTGGAAAGCGATGGAGCTTCTTTTTCGCATGATGCAGTGTTCATGTCAATACCTTCCTTTTGAGAATTTTTGTACGGGTATCACTTTATCACATAGAAATATTAATTGTCAACTATAAATACGGAATGAGTTTACAATTAAAAACTGTAGTATTAAGGTATTACTTAGCCTTATCGAAGCAGGGAATTTTCTTGATTCGGTTAAAATAATTCTCAAGAGAATATCATATCTTTATAAAATCTTAATACGGAAGCAGAGACTTTTATACTATCTTTGAAAGTAGTTATATATAATAAAATGCATTACGAGGATAGCACTGTTAAAAGTATTGATAAGGAGTTCTGATCATTTATGCCGGAAAAATCATATAAGAAAAAACATATGACATCTTTTCAGCTGATTATCATGGGGTTTGCAGGAGTGATCCTTTTGGGAACCGTTCTGCTGATGCTTCCATTTTCTTCTGCGGAGAAAGTGATCACACCATTTCATGAGGCACTTTTTACAGCCACTTCGGCGGTATGTGTTACAGGCCTTGTGGTAAAGGACACTGGAAGCTACTGGTCCCTGGCTGGCCAGACGATCATTCTTGCACTCATACAAACAGGTGGGCTTGGAGTAGTGACTGTGGCTGCGTCTGTTTCCCTTCTTTCCGGAAAGAAAATATCCCTCATGCAAAGAAGCACCATGCAGAATGCTATTTCAGCACCTAAAGTTGGAGGGATCGTCAGACTGACAAGGTTTATTTTAAAGGGAACATTTTTGATCGAAGCTGCAGGGACGGTGTTGCTGCTGCCGGTTTTTATGGGAGATTATGGAAAAAAGGGAATCTGGATGTCAGTTTTTCATTCAATCTCTGCTTTTTGTAATGCCGGCTTTGATATTCTGGGGACAGATTCCAGTATGTTTCCATCGCTGACTGGGTATTCCGGAAATATACTTATAAATCTGGTAATTATGCTGTTGATCATTACAGGAGGAATCGGTTTTCTCACATGGGATGATATTTATACAAATAAACTGAACTTTAAACGCTACCGCATGCAAAGCAAGATCATTCTCATGACTACCGCATGTCTGATCTTATTTCCGACAGTTTTTTTCTATATCTGTGATCTGACAAAATTACCCATGGAAAAACGCCTGTTAGCAGCAGCGTTTCAATCGGTAACGACAAGAACTGCCGGATTTAATACTATAAACATTTCAGAGATGAGTGAGGCATCAAAAGCAGTTATGATATTGTTAATGCTAATTGGTGGTTCACCGGGATCTACAGCAGGTGGAATGAAAACAACAACTTTTTCAGTACTTATTTTAAATGCAATTGCGACATTTCGAAGTCAGGAAAATGCAGGAGCTTTTGGGCGAAGACTTGAATATCATGTGATAAAAAATGCAGCGACAATCGCCATGTTATATTTTGCCTTGTTCTTTGGCGGCGGAATAGCGATCAGTGTGTACGAAGGCCTTCCGCTTTTAGATTGTCTGTACGAAGCTGCTTCAGCTGTTGGTACGGTAGGTCTGACTCTGGGAATCACACCGGAACTTCATGTTTTTTCACAAGTCGTGTTGATCATATTGATGTATCTGGGACGTGTAGGTGGTCTGACCCTGATCTATGCGGTATTTTCCGGAAGAAATAAGGGAAATGCAAAGCTTCCTCTGGAAAAAATCACAGTTGGATAAGAAGGAGAAAAATAATATTATGAAAAATGTATTGATTATTGGACTTGGAAGGTTTGGAATACATATTGCCATGCAGCTCAATCAGCTGGGACATGAAGTTATGGCAGTTGACTGGAAGGAAGAAAGAGTGGACAAAGTACTGTCGTTTGTGACGAATGCTCAGATTGGTGACAGTACCAATGCTGAATTTTTACAGTCCCTTGGAATTGGAAACTACGACATTTGTTTTGTGACCATTGGAGACAGCTTTCAAAATTCTCTTGAAACAACATCCCTTCTAAAAGAACTGGGCGCAAAATTGGTGATATCCAGAGCTGAACGTGATGTTCAGGAAAAATTTCTTTTACGCAATGGTGCCGATAAGGTAGTTTATCCGGAAAAGCAGGTGGCAAAATGGGCATCTATCCGTTATACAGATGACCATATTCTTGATTATATGGAAGTAGATGCGTCTCATGCGATCTTTGAAGTAGCAATCCCAGATGAATGGATTGGAAGATCTGTTGGAGAACTGGATATTCGAAGAAGATATAATATAAATATTCTTGCAGTAAAAAAAGAAAGAGAAGTCAGTGTGACAATTTCTGTAGATACAGTTCTTGAAGCTGACAGTACGCTTCTGGTTCTTGGAGATTATAAAGCAATTCAGAAATTTTTCCACATCTGATAACAGTGAATTAACAGACAGGTGAAAAAAGTGATTTTTAGGGGGAGAGAGTCATGATTTTTGGAATGACATATTTTCAGATATGCCTGTATTTTCTGGTTTATTCTTTTGGCGGTTGGGTTGTTGAAGTTATTTTTCATGCAGTAGCGTTGGGAAAAGTTATAAACAGAGGTTTCCTGAATGGACCGGTCTGCCCGGTATATGGATTTGGGGTGCTTTCTGTTTTTGCTTTGCTCAATACAATTCAGGGCAGCGGGCGTCAGATGAGTGATGGAATGATTTTTGTGTTTGGAATTGTTCTGGCAACTGCGGTGGAACTGGTTGCAGGCTGGCTGCTGGATGTGTGTTTCCATGCAAGATGGTGGGATTATTCAGATAAACCCTTCAATTTTCATGGCTACATTTGTCTGGAGTTTTCTCTGATCTGGGGACTGGCTATCGTTATGGTGGTAAAAGTTTTCCAGAAGTATGTAGAGTCACATGCATCACATACACCTGCAACCTGGGAATGGATTGTGATAGCAGTTTTGTATGCTGTGTATCTGACAGATTTTATTGTGACCGTAGCAGTAATCCAGGGACTGAATAAAAAGCTTACCAGACTGGATAAAGTTCGTTCAGATTTGAGAATTGTAAGTGATAAACTGAGTGATACTCTGGCTACGACTACGATTGGCACAGCACAGAAAGTGGGAGAAGGAAAGGTTCAGGCAACTCTTGCAGCAGCAGAATTGCGTGATGCAACTGCCGCACAGCGAGAAAAATCTATCGAAATGCTTCGTATAAAAAGAGCGGAGCTTCAGGCTCAGTTTGAGGAACTGTCCAGTTCTATTACCAATCATACCGTTGTCGGTCAGGGGCGTATCATCAAGGCATTTCCGAAGATGCAGCACAGAGACTATTCCGAACTGATTCAGGAGCTGAAAAAGAGATTAAAATAGATTAAAATGCAGAGGGAGGCTTCAGGTGAACAGACAGGCAGTACAAACCTTAAAGACTTATTTTGGATATGATACATTCAGAGAAGGGCAGGAGAGTGTTGTGGAGTCCATTCTGGAACACCGGGATGTACTTGCAATCATGCCGACAGGAGCCGGAAAATCCATCTGTTATCAGGTACCGGCACTGATGCTGTCAGGAATTACGATTGTAATTTCTCCTCTGATCTCACTGATGCAGGATCAGGTAAAGGCTTTGAATGAAGCGGGAATACATGCCGCATTTATCAATTCTTCACTGTCGGAAAGTCAGATTAGCAAGGCGTTGTACCTGGCAGCAGGAGGAAGATACAAAATTATTTATGTTGCACCGGAACGTCTGGAAAATTATGAGTTTCTGGAATTTGCCAGACAGGTGGAGATTTCCATGGTGACAGTGGATGAGGCACATTGTATTTCACAGTGGGGCCAGGATTTCAGACCAAGCTATGTCAAAATCGTAGACTTTGTAAAAAATCTTCCCGGTCGTCCGATCGTCAGTGCTTTTACCGCAACTGCAACAGAGGAAGTAAAGAACGACATTCTCTGTACTTTAAATCTGGAAGATCCGAAAGTAGTGATTACCGGGTTTGATAGAAAGAATTTATATTACAGCGTGGAAAATATCCGGCGAAAAGACGATTTTGTGATGGATTACATAGACAGACATCCAACAGAGAGCGGGATTATTTACTGCTCTACAAGAAAAAATGTGGACAATCTTTTTGAACTGCTTTTCCAAAAAGGAGTTGCTGTTACCAGATATCATGCAGGACTGAATAATGAAACCAGAAAAAAGAATCAGGATGATTTCATTTACGACAGAACCCCCGTTATTATTGCAACAAATGCATTTGGAATGGGGATTGATAAATCCAATGTGAGATATGTGATCCATTACAATATGCCGCAGAGTATGGAGAATTATTATCAGGAGGCAGGACGTGCAGGGCGTGACGGAGAGAATTCCCAGTGCGTTCTATTGTTTTCTGCACAGGATGTTATGATCGATCGAATGCTTCTGGATAACAAAGATTTTTCAGATGTGGATGAAGAGGATGAATTTCTCATTCGTCAGCGGGATATACGAAGGCTTCAGATCATGGAAGGATATTGTAAAACAACAGGATGTCTGCGAAATTATATTCTGGAGTATTTCGGTGAAAAGACCTTCGGTCCCTGTGATAATTGTGGAAATTGTCACAGAGAATACCATGAGACAGATATGACCAGAGAGGCGAAGTGGGTAGTGAACTGTGTGGCTGAGACGAGAGGAAGGTATGGACTGACAATTGTGCTTGGTACTCTGCTGGGGGCTAAGAGAGCCCGGTTGAGGGAGCTTGGAGCAGATAAGTATAAATCTTATGGAGCATTGAATGATCACAGTGAGGCAGAACTCAGGGCACTGATCAGCCAGATGACTGAGATGGGATATCTCTATCAGACACAGGAACGTTACAGTGTGCTGAAACTGGGCGATATTTCTCCGCTAAGAGATGAAAATACTCACGTGATCATGCGTACTTACGAGGAAAAAGAACCGGATAAAAAGAAAAAGCCCCAGAAATCTGTCAGAAAACGCAGTACAGATGCGCTTACGGCAGCAGGTTACGATTTATTTGAAGCCCTGCGGAAACTTCGTCTGGAAATTGCAAAAGAGGAAGCCATGCCTCCATATATCGTGTTCAGTGATAAGACGCTGATAGATATGTGCATCAAATGTCCGTCAAATGAAGAAGAAATGCTGGAGGTTTCCGGTGTGGGCGAGAATAAGCTAAAGAAATACGGTCAGAGATTTCTGGAAGAGATACAGAAGTTCTGCCTGGAACGTCCGAATGCGGTTTTGAGTATGTCGGAAGATGAAAATGGTAATTCCTGAGAACAAAGGTTGGAAAACAGATGAATATAGAAAAATATACGGAAGAATTAATCACATTGAGACATTACTTTCATCAACATCCGGAGCTGGCACTTCAGGAAGTGGAGACGTCTGCATATATCCGGAAATATCTGGAGAAACTGGGATATGAGATTGTGCCGATAGAACCTACAGGATTGATTGCGGAACTTCCATCTCTGAGAAACAGGGAGAAACTGGTTGTACTCAGGGCGGAGATGGATGCATTGCCCATACAGGAGCAGACAAATCTACCATATGCATCAGTAAATCAGGGATGTATGCATGCCTGCGGTCACGATATGATTCTGGCAGCAGCACTGATCCTTGCAAAAATTGTGGCAGAAGAGCAAAGAATGCAGGAAAGTTTTCCGGTCAGGCTCCGGTTCCTTTTTGAACCTGCAGAGGAGATTGGTGAAGGTGCAAAAAGAATGCTTCAGGCCGGAGCATTAGAGAATCCGAAAGCAGATGCATTTCTGATGTTTCATTACGCAGCGGACATGACATTTGGAATGGCAGTGCATCAGGGACAGGCATCTTCCATGATCAACAGTATGCAGATTCATGTTCATGGAAAATCCAGTCACTGGTGTGAAGCGGATAAGGGGATTGATGCAATTTATGCAGCTGCTCAAGTGATAAGTGCCATTCATGATCTGAATGAAAGTTTTGGAAAACAGCATCCGGATGCAGGAAAATATATTGTGGGTACGGGTACGATCCATGGCGGTGAATATACGAATATTATTGCAGACCATGTGGTATTAAACGGAAATATACGCGCAGTTCATGAAGAAACTTACATGGCACTTGAGCACGAGCTGGAGAGAAATCTGCAGGAAATTGAAAAGCAGACTGGCACACAGATCCGTATGGAATTTCCAAAAGATCCGGTATATGCGTTTGCCAATGATGAGGAACTTACAGAGACAGCAAAGGCAGTGGGTGAAGAAGTATTTGGGGATAAGTTTGTCCTGGAAGGAGAAGATGAGCTGTTTCTTTCAGGTGATAATGCATACAGATATTTCAGAGAAACCAGAGGACTTTTCACAGTATTTCTTGCGGGAATACCAGGAGAAAATCATCCTCTGCATCATCCGAAATTTCAATTAGATGAGAGGATACTGCCGTACAGCGTGGAGACATTGTATAAGATTATAACTACATTATGAGTATTGCAATTTTGGAAAATAATGAATTGTGATGTGGTTCAGCAGAGCGTGAAATTCTACTGAACTGGATTAATATATTATTTACGCAGATTGCTATGGAAGGAACGTCAGCAGGATGGGTAATTTGTATCTGTTCTGCTGTTTTTTGAGTATACTCGTAATAATTTCAGAGAATACTGTAAATTAACCAAATTAAGTAAGTCCTGCTTCAATTGAGGATATCCACCTGACTCTATGAAAAATCTCGTTACTGTTCACTCCGTTCACAGTAACGTAGCCAAAATTCATTCCAGATTGCCTGCGGCAATGGAATTTTGGCTTGTATGTCTCGGGATTTTGGCATATTCATGCCAAAACACCTCGCGGGACAGTGGTGTGTGAACAATAACAAAATCTCATAAATAAATGAAAAAAATTACCAAAAGAACTTGAAAATTGGATTAAAATAGTATAATATAAAAACATAAACAAATTAAGAATGCATAGCAACTATAACTTATTAACGTTGAGTGACAGCAGATTGCTGAATAGTAACGGACAGACGATATACTATAAAGAAAGAATTGAGGGCAGAAATATGAAGATTACAGATACCATTAAATATGTCGGAGTGAATGACCATCAGGTAGATTTGTTTGAGGGACAGTATGCAGTGCCAAACGGAATGGCATATAATTCCTATGTGATTCTGGATGACAAGGTTGCAGTTATGGATACTGTAGATGCCAATTTCAAACATGAATGGCTGGATAATCTTGAACAGGCACTGGGCGGACGTAAGCCGGACTATCTGATCGTTCAGCATATGGAGCCTGACCATGCGGCAAATGTAGCGAACTTTCTGGAAGTATATCCCGGCACTACAGTAGTAGCCAATGCGAAGACATTTGTAATGATCAAGAATTTCTTCGGACTGGATCTGGAAGGGCAGAAACTGGAAGTAGAGAATGGTTCTACACTGAGTCTGGGAAATCACAATCTTACTTTTGTATTTGCGCCAATGGTACATTGGCCGGAGGTTATGGTGACTTATGACAGCACAGATAAAGTTCTTTTTTCAGCAGATGGATTTGGTAAGTTCGGTGCTCTGGATGTGGCAGAAAACTGGGATGATGAAGCAAGAAGATACTTTATCGGTATTGTTGGTAAATATGGCGCACAGGTACAGAGACTTCTGAAAGTAGCAGCTACTCTGGATATTCAGATCATCTGTCCGTTACATGGTCCGGTACTTACAGAAAATCTGGGACATTATATCAGCCTCTATGATACCTGGTCCTCTTACACACCGGAGGAAGAAGGAATCGTAGTTGCATATACTTCTGTATACGGACATACCAAAGAAGCAGTCAATCAGTTTGTGGAGAAATTAAAGAGCAAGGGATGTCCGAAAGTAGTTGTTTATGATCTGGCAAGAGATGATATGTCTCAGGCACTCAGCGATGCATTCCGCTACAGTAAGCTGGTACTGGCAACAACTACTTATAATGCAGGAATCTATCCGTTTATGAATGACTTTATTACTCGTCTGGCAGAGCATAATTTCCAGAACCGTACAGTAGGTCTTATTGAAAACGGTTCCTGGGCACCTCTGGCAGCAAAAGTAATGAAAAATATGCTTTCTGAATGTAAGAAGATCAACTGGCTGGACACCACAGTGAAGATCATGTCCGCAGTAAATCAGGAAAACAGAGATCAAATGGAAGCGATGGCTTCCGAGCTTTGTAAGGAATATATTGCAAAGAATGACGAACTGGCAAATAAAAATGATATGACAGCATTATTCCGCATTGGTTATGGTCTCTATGTAGTGACATCAAATGACGGTAAAAAGGATAACGGACTGATCGTCAATACAGTTACCCAGCTGACAGACTCTCCGTTCCGCGTTGCAGTTAATATCAATAAGACAAATTATTCTCACCATGTTATCAAGCAGACAGGGGTGATGAATGTAAACTGTCTCTCTGTAGAAGCTCCGTTCTCTGTATTTGAACAGTTTGGTTTCCAGAGTGGAAGAAGCGTGGATAAATTTGCGGGACAGAAGGTGAATCGTTCTGATAACGGACTGATATTCCTGGACAAATATATCAACGCATTTATGTCCCTGAAAGTAGAGCAGTATGTAGATCTGGGAACTCACGGAATGTTCATCTGCAGTGTGACAGAAGCCCGCGTGGTAAGTGACCAGGAGACAATGAGCTACACCTATTATCAGAAAAATGTAAAACCGAAACCTGAAACAGAAGGTAAGAAAGGATTTGTATGTAAAGTCTGCGGATATATCTACGAAGGTGATGAACTTCCGGAAGATTATATCTGCCCACTGTGTAAACATGGAGCTGTAGACTTCGAGCCGATTGGATGAAAGATTTCTCTTGTTAAACTGCTAAAGAGTGGCATTCTGTTATATGAATAATTGTTGAGATTTCAGAGTGATCTGATTGATAAAATAAAAAATAGAGATTGTCAGTGGTTAAATTGCTGGCAATCTCTATTTTGCTCCAATATGGTACTATTATTAAATACTGTTTCAGTACTATTTCAAATTTACATTCCAAAATGGTGTATTGATATTATAATGTAAAAATTTGATAAAGTCAAAATATAAAAAATAAATCCATTGAAATAGTATTGAAAATGTAAAAGTATAGTGATACAATAAAAAAAAGAAAGGACGAAGAGAGGAGGAACTGAGATGACAGAACTTAAACTGGAATTTGAATTGGAAAATGCGGAATTGCCAATAGATTATGATAAAGTGATATTAAGCTTTATGAAAGCAGCAATTGAAAATTTTTCGCCGGATTTATTTGACAGGTTATACAACAAGCGGGAGTCTGTAATGAAGACTTATTGCTGGACATGCTATTTGCCTCATGCCCAATTTACTTCAGACACTTTTATACTTGGAGCAAATTTATTTATGTTAACTTTTTCTGATATTGATATGGGTGAATTTCTGATTTTTTTTAATGCATTTAGTCTTATGAAGCATAAAATATTCCATATGAACAGAAATTCCATGAAACTGCTGTCGGTGAAAACAAGGAAACTTCAGACAATTAAAGAAACGGAATTGATTGTAAAAATGCAGAGTTCATTAATAGCGAGAAAACATAATAGTGATGATAATACTGATGTTTATTATACCTTTGATGAGCCGGAATTTTCGGATATTGTAAAGGAGAATCTGAAAATCTTTTTACAGAGGATAAACATAGAGTGCGATACAAGTGATTTTTCTATTGTACCTTTAAAAGGAAAAAAGGTAGTTACAAGAACTATGGGGCAATTTGTAGATGGAAATATTGGTATCTATAAAATAACAGGAAATCTCAGACTGTTGGAAATATTGTATGCAGCTGGAATTGGAACCAGACGTTCTGCTGGACACGGGAAATTTGAAATCATATTTTAGTAGGAGGCGGTGATTTCTTGGATAAATATGTAATTACATTGGGGGATTTCCTGAAGAATGCAGGAATCGTAGGTTTCAGATATATGTTAGAAGCAGCAGATGCAAAAGAAGATTCAGACTTTGGCATTACGCAAGACGGACAAGGATTATGGATTGATATGGATTTCGCATTGAATGCTGACTGGACAGACATGTACTTTAAAGCCTGTGTACAGTATTTTGGACCATTTACAGTTTATCAGGGAGTCCTTGACAGAATTAGTAAGTGTATAGATAAAATTCAGATTGGAAAATGGAATCCAGGAAAGGAAGAAAAGGAAGATCTGAAATTTATTAATGACAAACTGCTTTCTAATAGTTATCAGGCTGGATTTGAAAATATAAAACATGATATTGAAATGCAGGAAGTATACCAAATTCTAAAAAAGGATAAACTCAATGACAAGTTAGACGTGACAGATTTGGAAAAACGATTAATTGATTTGGAAAAATTTCTTCAGCAACCAAAGTGCAGGGAAACATTTATTATGAAAAGTGTGATATATACATATATTAATCGTTTTTGGAGCGGAAAGTGTTTTTTACTGCGGGCAAATGCAAAAAAAGATATGCGGGAATTATTTGAAAAAGATTTTTCCGAGCCGTTTAGGAAATATCTGAAGACAGATCATGTAAAAGCAAAAGATTTATGCATTGACTGTGGAGCAACGATAGGACCTAAAGAGAAGAATTCAATTGCATTTATGAATGAAGTGGGGGATGATTTTACAAGAAAACGTTCTGCTTTCTGGGATTGCAAAGTAGATGCATTTCTTTGTCCGGGATGTACGTTTGTTTATGCTCTGAGTCCGTTGGGATTTCGGCTGTTTGTAAATAAATTTGTCTTTATGAATATTAATAATGATATTCATGCATTATTGGATGTTAATTCGAAAAACGGAACTGACAGTATAGAGGGAGAAAAAAAGGAGGATGAAAAATATTCGCAGTGGTTTGCCCGAACAATTAATATATTGCTGAAAGAAAAAACGAAAGAGATTTCTAATATTCAGGTGATTTTGCGTGGAATAAGGGCAGAAGACAGGTATCTGCTTGGTATTGTTCATAAAAGTATGCTGGACATTATAAGTATGCCTGGTACTTCAAATGCATTGCAATTGTTGGGGAAATATCCTTATATAAAAATTAAGAATGAATTTGTCAATATACATGAAATAGTGGTTATTAATCTGCTGCAATATCGTAATCAATATCAATTGCTGGATAAGGTATTGAAAGCGGCTGTTGAAACAGGCTCATTAAATTTTTATGTTAACTGTATATATGAAATTCAGCTGCGGTCAGAAATTGTATATTATACAGAAGAAGAGAAGAGAAAGGAGATTGCTATGTACACAAGTATGAAAAAAAGTGGAGCAGATTTAAGAAGAGCAATCATGTCTGCTAAGGGTGAGTCTTCCGGCGAATGCCTGCGGGGAATGGAATATCAGTTGTTGAATGCTCTGTCTGTAAGAAATGTAGAGAAATTTATGGATATTGTATTGCGACTGTATAGTGCGTACGGATCACGTAAAAACGAAAATGGTCAGGAGTTGTTAATTCCAACAGG
>ENA-ORLW01002355-ORLW01002355.1-human-gut-metagenome-genome-assembly--contig:-NODE-2355-length-17222-cov-5.035229_pt1 | contig 17222 bp, 10 predicted proteins | sample MGYA00243017_ERZ508829 | MGnify/ENA primary metagenome ERZ508829 (study PRJEB26277, sample SAMN04329776) | human gut metagenome | biome: human-associated habitat | host: Homo sapiens | place: USA...
CTGAGCAAGACCCGCGTGGAGATCCTCCAGCGGGAGCAGATGCAGGAGCTGGACAACGCGGAAGAGATGGAGCAGGACATCCAGTCCTCCAGCAGCTTTGAGCAGAAGGGCACGGTGTACGAGGACCCGGAGACAGGCAAATTGTATGTGGTGATGCCGAAGGGCAGTAACTGAAAAGTTTTTATATAGATAGAACCAACAAAGAGAGGAGAACGCACATGAAGAAACGGACAAGCAAAATGTCCCGGCGCATCGTGAGCCTGCTGATGAGCATAGTGCTCACGCTGACGCTGGTGACCCCCGCGGCGTTTGCCGCGGAGGTGGTGGATGGCAGCAGCACGACCATCGTCGAGGGCAACACGAACCCGGCTGACGCCAACCCCAGCGGGGACAACGAGGGCAAGAATGACGTGGATAAGGACACTGAGGACGGCGGGGACGAGCAGCCCACCAATCCCGGTGACGAGGACAAGAATCCTACCGAGAGCGAGGGTGACGGCAACGGCGACGACGCCAACAAGCCCGATGGGGATAACGAGGACGAGGCCCCCGATGGGGAGAACAAGGACGAGGAAAACAAGGACAAGCAGTCTACCGAGGACGAGAATAACGGTGAGGACGAGATTGCTCTGCTGGATGCCGAGAATGGTACGGACGTGTGGGACGGCAAGATTGCGGGAAAGTTTGCTGGTGGTACTGGTACGGAGTCTGATCCCTACCAAATCAGCAACGGGGCACAACTGGCATATCTGGCACAGCAGGTCAATGCGGGTACAAACTATTCTGGCGAATACTTTAAGCTGACGAGTGACATCCGACTGAATGCAGACGATGTGCCGACAGGCGGGAACGAATGGACACCTATCGGCAATAGCGACAATAGTTTCAATGGCATATTCGACGGTGCCGGGCATACCATCAGTGGGTTGTATATTAACATCACTGACAGTTATTCCTCCGCTAAAAAGGGCAAATTGTATCAGGGCCTGTTCGGTTGTGTCGAAGATGGCACGGTACAGAATCTTATTGTTACGGGCAGTGTAACGATCGGGAACGAAAAGAGCGTGAATGTGAGTTACATTGGCGGTATTGTAGGCATAAATGACGGCGGCAAAGTGCAGAACTGCGGATTCTATGGAACGATCAAAGCAGATGACAGCGTTTACGATGAATTGCCTGTGGGCGGCATAGCTGGCGGTTTTGACACTACCGTTGAAAAATGCTGGTATTTTGATACCGATGGAAATAGCAAAGTTGACGGTGTCAGCTCGTGTGATTCCATTATTGGGTGTTATCACAATGTGAGTGGCTCGAAAAGCGGCGAGTATAAAGAAAATGGTGAATTTACGAACGGTACAGTAGCCAGTTTGCTGAATGCCTCTTTGCCTAAGGGCTACAAGATGTGGAAACCGGGTACGAAACACCCTGAATTCTTGCAGACCGGTGAAAAATTGGTGGTGCTGGAGAAGTTTTTGCCTACCACGGATGTACAAGTCAAGGTAAATGATGCGGACTACGCCCTTGTCGATGCCAGCACGAACAGCGTTAAGCTGATGGGCGAAAATGCCTTTTATAAAGCCAGTGATGGTCAATGGAAAGAGATCACAAAAACCGGCGTTGACTATACTCTCGGCGATGGACAAGTCACTACCATCGTCTATGGCAGCAAGGATGATACAACTGCCGATAATTGGTATAAAAAAGAGGGCGCTGGTACGGCGGATATGCCCTATGAACTTGGCAATACAGCGGAACTGGTCTATTTTGCCAAGTTGGTGAACGAAGGCAATCCCTTCAACGGGAAGTATATCCAACTGACAAAAAACATCGCGCTGAACGCACAGGATGTGCCGACCGCCGATGGTGAGCCTACTTTGTGGACACCTATTGGCACATATGTGAGTAGGAAAGATAGTAAACCTTTTTCCGGTACGTTTGACGGCAATGGCCATGCCATTACCGGCCTGTACATCAATAACGCGGCGCAGTATCAAGGCCTGTTCGGCAATATTAGTACTGGTGGTGTGGTGAAGAACCTCGCTGTTGCCGGTAGGGTAATAGCAACAGGACAGAACAACGTGGGCGGCATCGTGGCAAGGCTCAGCGGCGGTACGGTGCAGAACTGCGGCTTTTATGGTGCTGTGACCGCCGGTACCTCCAATGCCGGTGGTGTGGTAGGTCAGGGTTCTGCCACGAACTGCTGGTATTACCGTACAGATGATGGTGCGAGCGTATTGGGCGTATATGGAAGCTGGAGTGGCATAAACTGCTACACCAATGTGAACAAAAGCGTCAGCGGAACAACGGTCTGCACGGAAACTCAATTTAAGGATGGCACGGTGGCAGATTTGCTGAACCCCTATGCCTATGAGAATGGTCTGCCGCTGTGGAAGGTGGGGAGTTCGTATCTCAATATCGACACAGCGTTAAAGTATGATGCGCTGGTAAAATTGACCACCGGCGTTAAAAATTCCACTGTGGCTGGAAAAGTCGGTTTTGGAAGCAGTTTGGTGCAGAGCAAGCTGACAAATAGTGGCGACGCGCTTACGTTGGCGACAGCAGAGGGAACCGGCGATGTCCGTTACACGGTCAAAAATCCGCAGGGAGATGGCGTTACGATCACGGAAGCGGATTTGGTGCCGACTTCGACGCCGTACACTGTGAAAGCGGAAGACGTGGATGAACAGGGCACCATTACCCTGTACTTCGGGACCAAAGACGAGCTTATGGCTGATCTGGCGGAGAGTGGTTGGTATTACAACCAGACGAGCAAAAGCTACACCATCAAGACTTCGGAGGAATTGCACTTCCTCGCCACGTTGGTCAACGACAAGCACATCGACTTTTCCGGGAAAACGATCACTCTTAATGCGGACATTGACCTAAGCGGTATCAAGGACTGGGCTCCCATCGGCAAGGACGCGGATCATCCTTTTAAGGGCACGTTTAACGGCAACAGAAAGGTCATCTCCGGTTTGACGGTTACTGGCGACTATGCCAACGCTGGTCTGTTCGGCGTGGTAGACGGCGGCACGATCCAGGGTGTGACCGTCAAAAACGGCAAAGTGACATCTGCTGCTGCCGGAGCCAACGTGGGCGGTATCGTAGGTTGGTTGAAGTCTGGCGGAGTGTACAGTTGTGCTTGTACCGCAGAGGTCAGCGGCAGTGGCCAAAACGCTGTCATTGGAGGCCTTGTAGGCAAGAATGACAGTACAAATGCCGTGGATACAGGATATTGTTATGGCACAGAGGATTTGAAGCCCGTGGGAGTGGGTATGTATACCAACTGCTACTACATGGCAAAAAGTTCTACCTATGACAAGAAAGATACCGATGACGATACCGGCGCCCGGACGCAGGATGAATTTGACTTGGGTCGCGTGGCATACGAGTTGGGCTGGGGATATGATACTACCGCGCAGAAGAAGCTGCCTGTTTTGTCGAGCTATGTTTATGCAGAAGAGTTGACGCTGACCAAACCCGCGAATTTACAGGACGGCGTTGATGTAACAATAGGCAACGACAGTGATAAGCGGACCCTAACGGGTACTGACGGCAAGCAGTATTTCTACGCTGCAAGCGGAGCTGATGTGCCGCTGACGATAAAGGGGATTCCTGCGGGCCAGCAGATCGTGTTTTTGCCGTATGCACCGGTAAGTACAGACGATGGGCTTGCACTTCGAGTAAAATCCCGCGCTGAATATACCTATTCGCTGGTCGAGGCAGACATCAGCTGGTACGAGAACAGCAAGGACACCAAAACTTACGCATTCAAGAACGCGAAGGAGTTGGTGGGACTCTCCTTACTGGTCAACGGTGAACTCGGCAAATATGAGTCTTTTGCGGGGTGGGAATTATCTCTGGAACAGAATATTGCCCTTACTAATATCCAGTGGGCACCCATCGGCGTGAGCAATAGCTTTGATGGTACATTTAACGGCAACAACCATACTATAACAGGCCTGAATGTGGATGCGGCAAAAGGATATGCCGGTTTGTTCGGCTGGTTGAAGGGCACCGTGCAGAATTTGCAGGTCCAGGGCAGTGCAAAGGCAAGTGGCAGCGTGTCCTATATCGGCGGCGTTGTGGGATACAACGACGGTGGCACGGTGAAAAACTGCTTGAACGCGGTAAGCGTCAACGCCGAGGGCACACGTGCGTCTGCCGGCGGTGTTGTTGGCAATAGCACAAGTGTCGGCGTAGTAAATCTCTGCTGGAATGAGGGCAGTGTGACCGGCGGTAGCACGACTGGCGGCATTGTCGGCAAGGCTGCGGGATCGGTGACCAACTGCGCCAACTTTGGCACGGTCACGAGCAGCGGTACTGCGGGCGGCATCGCAGGCAGCGGCACAGTGGCCAACAGCTATAACCTCGGCAGTGTGACCGGTGCGGCAAATAAGGCCTACGGCATCAGCAGTGGTACGGTAGTCAACAGCTACTATATCTGCACTGTCGGCACCGATGAGAGATCCGGTTATATCAAGAACGGTAAGGAAAGCACAGGGCAGAACATTATTGCAGCATCGGGTGAACACGGTAAAGTCATTTATACCGTCGGCACCGGTGATGATGCACAAGAACTGGTTGAGGTGCTGAACACGCCGGAAAACCTTGGTATCTACATTGAATGGACCAATAAAACCAAATCACCGTATAACCCCATTCACATCCGGAGGTGGGATGGCAGCTTTGAAGAAGGCATTGACGCAGTTACGCTGATCTACGATCCTAATGGTGCCACTACCGGCAGGGCTGTGGAAATTAACAGAACCGTGGCTGCTGGAGCCGAGTCCGCTGTTTTCCAGATCAAGAGCGTCGAGGACACTGATCTTGGCTTCAAGCACGAAAACGGCACGTTCCTCGGCTGGGATGAGAAGTCAAATGCTGCGACACCGGGGTACAAGTTTGATGCATCTAAGGGCACCATCACTCCTGCGGAAATTAGCGTTAAAAAGGGTGAAACAGTCACTCTCTATGCGATGTGGCAGAATATCTGGGACACCGATGCGGATGGCGCTTATCTGATCAAGACTCCGGACGATCTTCAGTCCCTGCAGACGCAGGTCAACGACAAGGGTTTTAACTACAAGAGTAAGTGGTTCAGATTGGCAAATGACATTGATATGAAGCAGTTTGACAACTGGACGCCTATCGGTATTGTTGGAAATGCGTTTGCGGGCAATCTGGACGGGGGGACGTACTCAATTCGAAATCTGAGTATCAATACTACCAATAACGATGCAAATGCAGGCCTGTTTGGCGAAGTGTCCGGAAGTACGTTCCAGAAGCTTACGCTGAAAGATGTGTCGGTCACAGGCAGATATTATTGTGGCAGTTTGGTCGGTAGTTTGGCTACTAATGGTGTGGGTATTACGCTTGTCGACATTACGGCCAAGAATATTCAAATAACAAGCAGCAGTGGAAACGCTGGCGGCCTCGTTGGATATTGTCCTAACATAAACGCAAAAAACTGTACAGTCGAAAATGGTAGCAGTGTAGTGGGTTATAATCTTGCGGCCGGTATATGTACTGCTGGTAGTAGCGGTTCATCTTCAATTACTGCTTGCCACAGTTCTGCAGAAATTAAGACGACCTACACTGGAACTGCCTCGGGAAGAGGTATTGCTGCTGGTATTGTGGCGTGCGCTACAAATAATACGGGTTTTGCGGTTACAGGGTGTACCAATAGCGGCATGGTCAGTGGTCAGAATTTTGCCGCAGGTATTGCCACGGCAGGTCGTATCACTGATTGTGTGAATAGTGGCGAGGTGACAAGTGTCGGTAAATTAGCAGGTGGGATATCTAATAACGCTTTTAATGTTGAACGCTGCGGGAATACCGGTACAATTACCGGCTATGCAGAAAGATCCAGCGGCACAGGTGTAGCGGGCATTAACAATTTTAATGGAGCATCGTTCTGCTACAATACCGGCAAAGTCATCAGCACTTATAAATCGGATTGGGCGTACGGCATTTCGGGAACCGGTAACAACTCTGTCAAACTCAAAAACTGCTTCAGCTATGTAGCGGGGGAGGACATCGCCCTCGCACCCAACACTTTGGCAGATGGCAAAGTGACGAATAGTTATTACCTTGCAAGCAGTGCTACAGCGGTTAGCAGCGCCGGCGAATACGCCACGCTGTCCGACTTCGCCAGCGGCAAGGTAGCCTGGGGTGTCGGCGGCAAGGGCGAAGGCTCCCAGGGCGGCACCGGCCAGGATGCCCAGCTTGGCTGGTGGAAGCAGGACAAGGATGACAAGTATCCGACTCTGCTGGCAACACCAGATATGAGCAAGCGGTACTACCGCACAGACGTGGACTGCGGCACTGGCGGCGAGGTGGAACTTACCCGCAATTCAAGCAGCGCGGTCAAAGAACTCTCCAGCAAAGAAGCGGTCTATGGGCCTGCGGGTACCAGCGTGACCATCAAGGCTACGCCCAAGGACAACACCTACGCCTTGAAGTCCATGACCGTTCAGCTCCCTGTGGGCACCGCGGCGAAGTCCATCTCCAACCCGGGCACATTTACCATGCCCAACGAAGGCAACGTCCTTGTTACGGCTAACTTTGGCTCCGCTACCCCCGGTGGCGGTGGTGGTTACTACTACGGCGGCAGCGGCGATGGTACCGGCACCGGCGATAAGGACGACGAGGGCCTGCAGGATGGCCTGAACATGGACGTGGAGTACAACATCAAGGGCCTGGTGCTGGGCGCTTATGCCGAGTGGGGCGCCAACGGCGGGAACAAGTCCTTCCAGAAGTGGCTGGAAGAAAATCCCAACGTGGTCCGCGCCCTGCTGACCAACAGTCTGGACAACATGGCCACCGCAGCCGTGGGCAAGAAGACCGACGAGGCCAAGGATCTGGCGGCGCTGCTGCTGGCCAGCCTCAACGAGCACACCGGCGTAGACAGTAAGGACGGTGACACCATCGCCAAGGCGCTGCAGAAGTACATCGGCTCCGGCAGCGAGGAGGTGTTCAGCGCGTGGCTGACCGCCGGCGGCGGCATGGCCAGCGGCACCTATGAGAGCATCTACGGCCAGTACGCCAGCAGTCTTGCGGCACTGGCAGACCGGCTGTACAGCAAGTGGGAGGCCAGCGGTACGTCTATGACCTTCCCGGTGTGGCTGGATGCCCAGCAGGTGAGCATGGACAGCCTGTCCGAGAATGCGGAGGAGCCGGACACCGACAACACCAACGATCCCCAGACCTCCGACGCCCCGGACGATGTGCCGGACGGACAGGATACCGAGGGCGGCGCCAGCGGCAACTCCGTGTGGGAGGTCATCGGCACGGTGGTGCGCGAGAACCCCATCATCGTCTGGAGCATCGTGGCCGTCATCGCGGCGCTGATCATCGTGGGTGCGGTGCGCCGCTACCACAAGGTCAAGCGTGACGAGCGTGACGAGAAATAATTAAACCTGATTGCGCCGAGGGCGTAGTCTGCCGATTCGCGTGGGCGGAGTTTCCGTCCACGCGAATACGGCTATATAAACGGAAATAGGAGGGATGCCTCTGTGAGAAGAAAAGTGCGGAATTGGACGGCGTTTCTGTTGGCGCTGATGCTGGTACTGGGCATGATACCCACAGCTTACGCGGCGGGGTACAGCATCACCGTCAATGCCCCGACAGGGAACGACCTGCCCTATTGGGTGTTCGAGAAAGCAGGCGTGGACAGCGCGGATGTGCTGAACCTGACGGCCAACGAGGGGCATACTCTGCCCGCAAGCAAGGTCGCCCGTGTGTCGCTGGCCGTGGGTAAGAACAAAGAGGATGAAGCGGCCTGTGGCATCTCTATCAACGGGATGTACTATGTGCAGTCCGTGACACTGGACCACCCGGATTTCTTCACCGGCACGGTGGAGATACAGGTGGGCAAGGATGCCCAATGGAGCGAGGAAACATGGGGCAATGTTACGCCGCTGGAGAATTCCAACATCATTGGCCGGGTGCAGTTCAAGAACGGTACGTTCACAGGGGATGTGAGCATCACCGTCAGCCCCATGACCGCGCAGCAGGCGGAAGCGGCGCAGAAGCAGAACCAGCGGCAGGTCGTACCGCAGGGCAAGTACACGGTGGCACAGATCTCCGAGGCCATTCAGGGCATTCTGGCGCAGAAGCGCTCTGCGCTGGGGCTGCCTGAAACTGATGATCTCCTCTCCGGGGACGAACTGACCTACGCGGGCAGCTCCGCCACAGACTGGCTGCCCATTGGCCTGAGCCGCTGCGGTGTGGAGGCTGACTACGACGCCTACCTCGCTGCCTTGCAAACCTACGTCGAGCAGAAGTACCGTGAGCCGGACAAGCTGGACAGGGTGAAGGCTACCGAGTGGCATAGAATCTCCCTTGCTGTGCTGGCCTGCGGCGGCGACCCCACCCATTTTGGTAAGGACGCGGACGGCAACGACATCAACCTCATCGCGGACGGCGTATATGACCGCGGTAAGACCGTGGACATCGGCGCACAGGGGTTAAACGGTTGGCTGTGGGGACTTATCACGCTGGACAGTATGAAGTACAACATCCCTGCGGGCTCGTCTTACACCCGCACGGAGATGATCAAGAAGATACTGTCCTTCCAGCTCCCCGATGATGGTTTCAACCTGCGCTTTGCACAGGGCAGCACCGCCGACCCGGACATCACGGCCATGGCGATACAGGCGCTTGCGCCGTACTACCGTAACGCCACATTCAACGTGAAAGACCCGGTGGATAAGGCGCTGGATTGCCTGTCCAAATTGCAGCTGGATACCGGCGACTTCCGCAGCTGGGGTACGAGGAACTCCGAGTCTGTGTCACAGATCATCGTGTCGCTGTGCTCTATCGGTGTCGATCCGCAGAACGATCCGCGGTTCATCAAGAACGGTATCAATCTGCTGGATGCCCTGTTCTACTACCAGCAGGAGGATGGAGGATTTGCCCACTCCTACGAGTCCGACCCCGGCAACCCCTCCGCCATACCCGGCGAGAGCAACAGCATCGCCACCGACCAGGCTCTGCTGGCACTGGTGGCCGTGTGGCGGCAGGCGCAGGGCATGAGCATCCTGTACGATTTCCGTCCCGGCAGCGTATCCGCCAAGATACTGACGCCGGAGGAGAGCGAGGTGTCCTTCGCGGGCAGCTACGAGTTTACCGAGGCCGACCAGCAGCAGGCGGACGCCCTGCCCAAAAAGCTGAGTACAGAGAACGATGCCGAGGTGACCGCCCTGCTGGACAAGCTGAAAATGAGCCGTAATTTTGACGGCTACGACACCTACATGACCAAGCTGACGCAGGCCAAGAGAGACATAGACGCACTGTACGCGGAGATAGAGAGCATTAACGTGGACATTCAAGAACAAATCATCCCCATGACCGATCCGGGACTGGGCGAGAAGTCCACGGTGGACAGGCTGGTGAAGCGCTACAAGGTGCTGTCAGGCCACGACAAAGAGCTTGTCCAGAACTGGGACGCCGTACTTTCCGTGAAGGCGCAGACGGACGCAGCACAAAGAAACCTGTTTCTTATCATCGGTGGCGCGGTAGTCGTTATGGTAGCTGCGACGGTGGTCATCCGCCGCAGGAGGGAGAGCAAATGAGAAAGCATATCACAAGATTACTCACAGCCTTGCTGACACTGGTGATACTTTTGCCCATCGTAGCACAAGCTGCTCCCACGGACGGCTGGACAGATGAGGCGGAGCAGGCGTATCAGACAGTGACGCAGCTGGTCATCCAGCGCGTCACCGAGAGCAAGGACTACCTTGCCACCGCTACGCAGGAAGAGAACGCCAAGGCGGTCTATGCCCTGTGGACTTCCGGCGCAGCTGTCCCCAGCGGCTTCTATGACGAATACCTGCAAGCGCTGGCTGACTGGCTGGATCTCGCGGTCAAGCGGGGCAAAACGGCCTACATCCCCGGTGTTATCCGCACGGTGGCGGATATGGGGCTGGATGTGACGGACTTCGCCGGACACGACCTCATGGATGCCTTGCGGAAGCCGGAGCTGGTGGAAGCGGACGAGGATCGGCTGGATATGCTGATGGACTTGGATGCCGCCGGTGACGCCGGCAAGACCGACGAGTTCAACGCCCTCCGTGAAACGCTGCTGACAGAAGCGCTTGCTCGCCAGCAGAGCAGCGGCGAGTTCCGCTATACCTCTAAGTGGCCTGCGGAACTAAAACAAAAAGGCGTGGACGATGAGCCGGATCGCTTTGACTATATCCTACTGACGGCAAAATCCGTACAGGCCCTTGCACCTTATCAAAACCGCAAGGACGTGTCCACGGCCATAGATAAGGCACTGGATTATCTCTCCGAGCAGCAGCTCCCCAGCGGCGGTTTCGTCAAATACGGCGATGAGGACGTGGAGGAGGACGCGGCGGTGCTGGAGATGCTGGCCGCGCTGGGAATTTCCCTTACGGACGAGCGTTTCACCAAGGACGGCCATACCGTGCTGGACGGCATGATGGGGTGGTATCAAGGGTTCTATTTTGAGGATGCGAGAAATGAGCCGTATCAGGGTTTCTACCGCGAGGACCATTGGTGGAGGTATAAGGAGTCGTGGGGCGGCTGGTATGAGGCCGGCTCCAGCCTGATGAAAGATCCGGACGGCGGAGAGGGAGTTGTTTCGCGCAGAATGTATGACAACGCCGAGCCCTATAGTGGCCTATGTACGATGCGTAGGATAGCTGGAAACAGTACAAAAATTGATAACCCTCCTGCGAGCAACGAAGTAAAACCCTCATCCATTAATTATAAGGCATTGTTGCAGGAGCAGGCAGATACGTCTTACCAAAAGGTAGAAGATGGCTGGTTTTGGGATGAAAATGTGACTATTGTTTCTGAATCAGCTATTTCCCACTATGCCAAAGAGGTACTGTCGCTGGAGCAGGCGCAGGGCAAATTGACTAAAGAACAAAAAGGCGAATTGCAGACGATCATGCAACACCTTACCGACACCAACAGTGAATACCTGATGGGGCTCAAATCCGCAACCTATTCGCCGGGCGCGGTGCGCGCCATGAAGGTCTTGGACATAGACCCTGCAGATGTCAATGGACTTGACTTCCTTGCGCCGCTTACCGATGTGAGCAGTAAGGGGACAGGAGATTTGGCGGATGCACTGAAGGATCTGGATTCTATCGATCTTTCTGTATGGCGATCCCGCGGCGTAGATGCTGACAGTGTAGTGGATAAATACGCCGCCAAAATGCTGCAAAACCAAATGGTGGACGGTAAGTTCAGTTACGATGCCGATAATTCGATTTGGGAGGAGGTGCAGTTCACCGCTGAGAATGTGGCCGCCCTTGCTCCCCATACTGACAAAGAATATATTGCCAAAGCAATAGACAAGGCTATCGAATACCTTTCATCCGTACAGTTTGCGGATGGCAGTTTCCCCGGCAGAGATGGCTTACCCGATGGAGAAGCTACTCTTGCCGTACTGGATATGATGAACGCCGCAGGCATCTCTTTGAATGATGACCGCTTCGTAAAAAACGGAAACACAGTGGCCGATGGGCTGAGAACGTTCTATATTGAGGGTGTGGGCTTTGTTTCCAAGACGGAGGTAGAGTCCTCTGTGGATGGTTTGAGTGATATCCCATCGTACGAAAACCCTGTTATGGACTTCTCCTCCGTTGTATCCGCCCTCACCTACCTCCAGGCCGCCGAGAACGGCAAGTTCGGCCCGGACGGTAAGGGTAACAGCGTGTTCGAGATCGTAGGCTCTGCCCTGACCGAAACGCCGCTGGGTGCGATACTGCTGGCCGTCATCATCGCCGCACTGTTGGCTTTCGGTATGATCCGCCGTTACCGCCGTATCAAGAAGGAGCAGTAATGTGAAAACAAAAATAGAGCATATCATTACCCTGCTTCTGACAATTCTTCTGCTGTTGTCCTGCGCGGCCTGCGGCCAAACGCAGACGGAGCAGCCGGAGGACACCGGCGATAAGGACCAATACATGACTGAGCCTGTCCCGGAGGGCAAGCCTGACCCGGTAGAGCCGCAGGACACGACGGTGGATACCACCGTGACGCACACCTGTACCTTCTCCATCTCCTGCGAAACAATCTTGGGCAACATGGATAAATGCGTGGAGAGCAAGCGGTTTCTCGTACCAGCGGACGGCATCATTTTCCCCGCCACAGAGGTGGAGTTCAGCGAGGGCGAGAGCGTCTTTGATGTCCTTCAGCGGGTATGTCGGGACAATGCCATCCACATGGAATCCAACTGGACTCCCATGTATAACAGTGCGTATGTAGAGGGAATCAATAACCTCTACGAGTTCGACGTGGGTAGCCTCTCCGGCTGGATGTATAACGTGAACGGCTGGTATCCCAACTACGGCTGTTCACGCTATCAGCTGAAGGATGGCGACGTGGTGGAGTGGCGCTATACCTGTGACCTGGGCTACGATTTGGGCAGTGGTATGGGCGGATGAATAGTAACGTCCCACTGATCCACGTCGATTCAGAAGATACAGAAGCACCGCCAGCAAAGCGGCAATCACGCTGCTTTGCTGGCGGTGACTTTTTGTTGTAAAAACCGCATTTATCGACAATTCCATACAAAAATCATCGTATTCGTGTAGACCATTGTAGAACGATTATATGACACAAATGTCCAAAAATCGTGTAAAATTAGCATGTCAAGAACAAAACGGCGTATGCCCACCGGCAAGAGGCCCACCGCGGTTTAACAGATGTTGGCTTTCAAAATACACAAGACAGGAGGGAACATCAGTGCCTTTAGTTTGCTACGTTTCGGAACTGGAAAAGAACGTTTCTTTGGACGCTGAACGTTTGCTGCGTCTTCTGGGTGTATCCGGAAAGCTGTCTGGGTTTCACTTTGCCGTGTATATGTTGGAACAGGTACAGGATAAGCCGGAGTATGTCCTGCTGATTACGAAAAGACTCTACAGCCAAACGGCACAATATTTTCATACTACTACCAACTGCGTGGAAAGAAATCTCCGCACCCTTGTACAGGCGTGTTGGAGACAACCTGACCACAGCTTACTTGAGCGTATTGCAGGCCACCCGTTGTCGCAGCCACCAACGAACGCGCAGTTCATTGATATGGTAGCCGCTTTTCTCCGCAAGTAAGCTCTGCACGGCTTAGCCCTCTCCGCCCACAGCGGCGGCGTATCCCCCCCTTGCGCTGCCGCTGTGGGTTTTATATAGACTGGCAGCTGCTGTCAAGAGTATTGACTTCGGCTGCGGGCCTATATGCCCATGCTCTTTGAAAAACGCACTTCGCGTGTCATAAAGCAGACAGGTACGTTCGTGCCGGTGTGAGCCAGAGAACAGCGCCCGCCAGGATCTCCCATGTGGAGGGAGCGAAACAGGCATTGTTCAGAAGCAGGGTGGCACTCTGTTGGCCATGACCATCGGTACCCTTAAAGATACTCCCGCATTGGACGCCCTCAAAGCATCGTGCGGCGCACCCATCAGCATGGGCCGGGGTGAGATTCCCGTGAGGCTGGCAGCCACCAGCCGCCTGTTTTGCTTGAGATTTTTCCTTAGATGAATTTTGAAATAGTTACACTTGAAAATATTATTGGTGGAGGAAGCGCCTATCCATTGTTAAGGGATGGACGCTTCCTCTACCAATATAGGTTCACATCAATTTTTGCGTGTATCACAACACCATGCTACAATTCTTTTGAAGCATGGCGCTGTGGTCACAGAGAGGAGGTTGCTATGGGTATTGACCACGGAGACACCAACAAAAACCTTGGCGGAAAGCGGACATATACCGTTGAGGAGATCGCAAAAATTCTTGGTATCGGGAGAACTGCTGCATACGGTCTTGTCCACTCGGGTGTGTTCAAGATGGTGCGGATCGGTTCTTCCATCAGAGTTTCCAAAGTGTCCTTTGATGATTGGCTGGATAAGCAGACGCTGTAGGAGGTTTATTATGGCATCCATCAAAAGACGTAGAGGTAAATATCATGTTGTTTATTACTATTTCAATGAATGCGGAGAAAAGAAACAGAAATGGGAGTCCTTTAATACGGAAGCGGAAGCAAAACACCGCAAGGCAGAGATTGAATATAAACAAGGCAACCGCACCTTTATATCACCCAATAAGACGACTGTTTCCGCCTTTCTCGATGACTTTGTGAGCTTGTATGGGGTGAAAAAATGGAGCCCCAGCACCTATGAAGCCAATACGGGGCTGATCCGCAACTATATTGCCCCGCTGCTTGGCGACACACTGATGCAGGACGTAACTACCATCGCAGCGGATCGGTTTATTACAACATTGCAAAGGACGAAATGCCCTGTTTTTAAGAACCGATACAGCAAAACGGAGTACATGACACCTGCCAATATTGAGCGTATCAATAAACTCCTTCGATGTGCTTTCAAACAGGCTGTACGCTGGGACATCATCGCAAAGAACCCGTTTGATAACACAACTCTGCCAAAGGTCAAGCGCAAACCCCGTGAGATATGGGATGCGGCGACGATTCGAAAGGCGTTGGATGAATGTAAAGATGGACGTCTTTATGTTGCTATAAACCTGTCGTTTGCCTGCTCGCTGCGGATCGGAGAAATCGTTGGGTTGACTTGGGACAACATTCACATTTCCGATGCGGATATTGCCAACGACAACGCCTATCTGTGTGTGGAGAAAGAGCTGGCTCGTGTGAAGGAATCCTCGCTTGCCATTTTGGGCGAAGAAGAAATCATCAAAAAATTCCCTCGAACCATGTACTTGGAAAATGCCAGCACGGTGATCGTGCTGAAAACGCCTAAAACGGAAAGCAGTGTTCGTAAGGTGTGGATGCCCAAAACAGTGGCTTACATTTTGCGTGAGTGGAAGGATTCGCAGGACAAGCAAAAAGAGTTTCTGGGCGATGAATACCTCGACTACAATCTCGTTGTAGCACTGCCAAATGGACGTCCCTGCGAGGAAACAGTTATTTCCAATGCTTTCCGGAGATTGAAGCGGGATGCCAAGCTCCCTAATGTGGTGTTTCATTCTCTCCGTCATTCCAGCACGACTTATAAGCTGAAACTTAATCACGGCGACATCAAAGCCACACAGGGCGACACAGGACATTCACAGGCCGATATGGTCACAAAGGTATATGCTCACATTCTCGATGAAGACCGCAAGGTCAATGCACAGAAGTTTGAAAGCGCGTTTTACGCAAACCCAGATCTGCGCAGTGTGAAAGCGCCTGATGAACCACAGCCTGCATTAGACGTGCAAAGTATCATCGTACAGCTCCAGCAATCCCCCGAACTCTTAAGTGCGCTCACATCGCTCATATCGAACCAGGGTTGCAAATGACTGATTTGTGCCATGGTGCCAAGGTGGTGCCAAACGGCGAAAAATACAAAAACCGGTTCGATATGAAAAAGGGGTGCCAAACAAGATGCAGCAGCAGAATTTTAGGCGCTGCCACTGTTATTGGCATAGCACTCTCAAAAAGAAAAAACGCCGCGATCCGTTGAGATCACAGCGCTTTTGGTACGCCTGCCCGGGCTCGAACCGGGGGCCTCGGGCTTAGGAGGCTCGCGCTCTATCCAACTGAGCTACAGACGCATATTGTGAAATTGTAGGGGAATTGGTGCCATTGGTAATTGATGTCCCTGTCCTTAGGAGGCGGAAGCTCGATAGATACAACCAACAGGTGGCAAAATCCCGTTGGGAAATAACGATACATGCATTATCTGAGTCATTCTAATCAATAAGTAGAAATCAATAAGGGATTACTCCCTTTTTATAATAGAAAGTTAAATGCGCAAAGGAGAAACAGAATAATATGAATGACAGATTTACCCCATCAATCAACGACTTGTCTGGTGCGTTGACACTTCCATTGATTAGCAGGCTATTTGCAGAATATCAAAGCATTGAAAAGATGGATGTCCTGCTGCAGATGTTGACAGTATTATTTCGCTGCGGCCATACCTCTCGAGCATTTGATATAATCTGCACGCTCTTTCAAACATCTGGATTAACTCTGCCGCAAGAGTTTTACAGCGGCATAAAGACTGACCTGGATAAGCATAAGTTTGTGGGAGAGTTTCTAACCGATTTTCAAGAGATACTGGATGAGCTGTATATTTGAATTTTAGAAATGCGACTTTCTGAAAAATGCAACAGTCAAATATCGCGCATATTCGCTCGCTGTATATGGCAAGATAATGATTTGGGAGAAGGTGAAGTGAAATGAAAGCAGCAGTACTATTTTGCCACACAGATGAACAGGAACCCAATGCAGCAGTCGAATGGGAATTGGGCAGGCAATACACACAATTATCTCAATACGCGAATGCGTATGGTTTTGAAATGGAGCAAGTCTTTTTCCACGTTGGGCAATTGGATTATGAACATCCCGATGATGTACTTTTGCGATTTTTGCGTGGATTGCAAAATAGCAGATCGAACATTGTTATCGCAGAAACGCGAGACTACTTCCCAGAGAGTCAAATGAGGTTTATTCCTCCGATACATGCGTGTTTTTTGAAGGAACATATTCAACAAATGAAGATAGGCAGCAGACAGCACCCGCTGCCTGCTGAAAAGAAAACTTTATCCGGAAAACCATATCTATACAACAAAGAGAAAAACCGTTGAAATTTGATGAGTCTTGACGGATAATGAAAGCATCCCATAAAAGGATGTGATAGCTATGGTTGCGAAAGTAACGCAATATCTTCAGGATGTTCTGGCGCCGACATTGAACCATTTTCATGTTCCGGCAGCATATGCGAGACAGATTATAGATACAGTTGAGCTGCAAATGATATCATTTTTGCGACATTGGGATGATCTTGCCTTTCGGAGAACATTATTGCTGTTAGGCTCAGAAGAAGGTCCTTTTTATGAGCCTGCAGGAAAAGCTGATGTGAAATGTTTTATAGTTGTAACGCTCCGAAATAGCCCGATTGAAACAATCCAGAGCGACAATTATGTTTCTGCGGGAATGCAGAACAGCCTCTCCAGTCAGGATGTGAAGGAAATTACCAGCGGAGCGATCCGCTTTTTCAATCCCCTGGATTTTTCCTCCATGTGCTTACAGGCGAAGAACTGTTCGGGATATGATTACTATCAAGAAATCGTGGAACGCCATCCTGCCGCATGGGCGGCTCTGCGGGCATTAGGGACAACTTCGGCTAAAATTATTGATTATCCAAAAGTTCAATATGATACTCCTTTTTCAATCGAAGCCTGCGATGAGATTCAAACCGACTGTGCGGGTGAACTTCAACAAAAG
>ENA-ORLW01002356-ORLW01002356.1-human-gut-metagenome-genome-assembly--contig:-NODE-2356-length-17220-cov-3.161290_pt1 | contig 17220 bp, 16 predicted proteins | sample MGYA00243017_ERZ508829 | MGnify/ENA primary metagenome ERZ508829 (study PRJEB26277, sample SAMN04329776) | human gut metagenome | biome: human-associated habitat | host: Homo sapiens | place: USA...
GTCAAGAGGTGAGTGCTATTTTTTTGTGAAGAATTTGTGAACACTACGAGCCATGTACATTTACGTGAAAGGGGCTGTGAAATAAGTCCCTAAAAGAAATAGAGGATGTGGCACCTGCCACTGAATCTATCACTGCACCTGCCTCCAATTATCAAAAAAGTAAATCATGAGCGCTCCGTTCACTGCAGACATTTTACGCAGACTGACTGGGGCAATATCAAGAACTACGATTTATGTATCAAATCCAACGACTACGGCGCACCTGAAACAGCCCAGATTATTGCAGATCTGTTCCGGAAGAAAATGCATCTTTAATCGTATTCTTATTTCAAAGAAACTCCTTTAACCGTGTTCTCATCCGATTCTTTCCATACACAGCACAAACGAGACACTTTGCATCCCTGTTTTATCAGGGATTGCAGTTCTTACATGGTTCATATCCATCTGCAATCACTTCATCGCGCGTACCTGTAAATTCCTGCCGGTTTGCCGCCTTCATCTGGGTGACAGATGTGCAGCTTGGAAGGTGAAATTTTTTCGAGTTGGTATTGAGAATGTAGGTCTGAACCGTCGCGCTGCTTCCAGAGGATCCAGCGCCGCCTCCCGACGAACCAACTGCTCCCGATCCAGCCGATTGATTCTGGCTGCTGCCATTTCCAGCCGTTCCCTGTCCGGCTGTGCTTCCCTCACTTCCAGAACCGTCCGCCCAGCTTTCTCCTGTCGCATAATCGATCGCAATACCCGGCTGGACATTATAGACGTACACGCAGAATAGCACTCCCTCGCCCTGATCTTCGACGGATTCCGCCTCCATCAAGACGCCGGAGGCAACCAGATTACCGCCCTCAAAAACCGGTGTCACGCGGTACATGACATGGTTTCCGGTTTCTTTCACGTAATCGGCTGTCAGATTTTCAAATGGCAGCATTCCCTGTACGTTCAGATAGCGGGTTCCGGTAATCAGGTTTTTGACATTAGCATTCTCCGCCGTGAGCTGGTAGCCGATCAGATGACAGCGGTTATAGAGATACTTTCCATCCACATTGTCATACTTCGCCGTATGCCAGCCCGTCGGCTTGACTTCCCCGATCGAGCCGCGCTTCTCCGTCGGCATCGTGTCCTGCGAAACCGAAGCATATGCCACGCCGCAGCGCCCCAGGCTGTCCAGATCACTGTAACTCTCAAATGATACATCCGTCAGGTCCGCATCGGTAAAATACGGCACATTTCCATTGACCGCCACATACGGCTGACCGGAATATGCCGGTACATCCGCTAGGTTAAACGACGTTCCCGAAGCAGAAGATACACGGTTTCCACCATTTTCTGACGATGACACCGCCTGCGAATCTCCGTCCGCACTTTCCGCCTGATTTTCCTCCGCGCTGACACTTCCGTTTCCATTCAGACTTTCCTCTGGAATCTCCTGCGCGCACGCTGAAACAGACAGCATCGCCGCTGCAGCCAGCCCCAGAAGCCACATTTTCAATTTTCTCATATGAATTTCTGCCTTTCCGTTTAAGCCTATCCCTTTCAGAGCCATGTAGATTTGCGCGTTCTGGCGCCTGATTTTCAGGTGCAGAACCGGCTCTTTTTTATATTTGACTTGTTTTTTATGTTTTTCTTACTCTTTTATATTGTACTTACTTTTTATGCATATTTTTTACCTGCGCACATACCGCTCTTCTGTGATTTTCTCATGCGAGGAACCCGCATATTCCTGCGTTTCTGCCAGCTTCCAGCTGCCCAGATCCATCTTAAAATACATATCTGCCGGATAATCCCGGTTCCAATGACAAAGAATCACTTCTTCGATCCGGCTCTCATACGGAACAACATCCTTGTCCTCGACAAAACAGTACTCTCCCGGCCCCGCCTTTTCCAAAAACGCTTCATCTGCCTGAATCTGCCCGGATTGCCCCAGTTGCCCGGATTGTTCCTGTTCTTTCGGCATATTTCCATTCACCTGTAAAAACTGTTTCTGGCTGTATGCATTCATCCACAGTTTTTTCCCACCTGTCAGCTCCAGAATACGCTTTCTAAGCACGCGGTCCTGGCTCTGCCGTCTGTGATTGAACATCATGCCGTTCTGATTATCCACACATACAATTATCTTCATCTCTCTTTTTCTCCCTTTTTCTATCTGCTGTACGCTTCATGTTTCCCAAGGAATCAAAGCAAGCGTCAGCTCCTCCAGCCAGGTCCGCAGATTGGGACGCCTGACTGCCAGCGTGTTGACAATCACCGATCGTACACGCACCGGCATCGTCTCTCCTTTTTTTACCAGCCTGCTCACATCGTTTATGACATAAAAATTGCCATTCTCATATCCCAGATACATCATCACATGTCCCGGAAAATATAGAAGTGTGCCCGGTTCTAATACTTTTAAAATCTGCTTTTTTTCTGAGCAGCGCCGCCCCGCCAGCTCTATTTTTCGAACTGGCATCTGCAACTGCCCGGTCGTATTGCGAGGCAGGATCCATCCAAAACAGCGGTACACCTCCCGGATATAGGAAGAACAATCCCGGCTTTCCAGCATTCCGCCCCAGCCGTAGCGGTCTCCCAGACACTTGAACGCCTGTTTAATAATCTCCTCATTTGTCAAGCTCAAATATCCCACCGATACGTCCCGGCTCATCGGAATCAATCCTTTTTGCCGGAAGAAACTGCCATCCGGGGCGCGGCATGGAAGCCAGACGATGTAATTATTCCAAGACAGTCTGTTCTGTACCCTCTGTTCTGCCTGTGCTTCTGTTGTCGCTATTACCGCTCCTGTCCCTTTTTTTCTGTTTGTTTCTATTGTTTCTTTTATCTCTGGGATTCCTTCTTCCACGCACAATTCCAACACCGTCCCCATCCGAAGCCGGTATGCACTGGTTCCCGGATAGACTGCACTTGCTTCCAGCCAGACCATATCCCCTGTCACTACTAACGGATGGATCGGAAATGCCGCCATCAGCCATTCCGCCCGGTTCCGACAGACTGCCACCGACTCTGCCGATATCCAGCCCTCGCTGCATTCATTCTGGACATACAGATAACTCTCCTCCTGCACCGAACCCAAAATCAAAAGCGGTTCCCCGACCATACAGAGACAAAGTGCTGCCTCATCCCACTCCGGATCGGATGGATCCTCCTCATCGGCTAAAAAAGTCTCCATCGGAAACTGTTTGATCAACCCCTGTGAAGTCGCGATTCCATATTTGATATGAACATTTTTATTCACGCAATTTTGAGCATCACGCACAGTCCAATTTATCCCCTGTATCCCAAATGATAAGAAATTTCCACACCATTTATCATAAACAACTCTCTCTTCTTTGGCAAAGGCTTCATTTTTCAAATCATGCATTTCCGTTCCAGATGTCCGTAAAATCCGTGCATTCAAATTTTCAATTTCTTCCGGCGTCATTTTTACTGTTCCTGGCGCATTTCCTGTGTCAATCCAATGTTCTACCCGGCATTGTTCCTCCGAAACATCTGGTGCGAATGATAAAAAAGACGATCTCATATGAACCGATCCAAAACATCCTGCTTAATTTTCGTATCTTTTATATGATGCATCTTCCTTTTTTATACACAATAAGGAATCGGCAGCCTCCCCAGCTGGCGCCTCGTCGTTTCCGAAATTTAGTAATTCTCCGCATGAACCTCGAAATAAGCCTGCGGATGCGCGCATACCGGACAAACTTCCGGTGCTTTCTCGCCTACTACGATATGACCGCAGTTGCGGCATTCCCATACCTTCACTTCGCTCTTCTTAAATACTTCCTGCGCTTCCACATTGTGAAGCAGGGCACGGTAGCGCTCTTCATGATGTTTTTCGATCTCCGCTACCATACGGAATTTCACTGCCAGCTCCGGAAAGCCCTCTTCCTCAGCCGTCTTGGCAAATCCATCATACATATCTGTCCACTCATAGTTCTCACCGTCTGCAGCAGATGCCAGATTCTCTGCAGTATTTCCCAGACCGTCTAATTCCTTAAACCACATCTTTGCGTGTTCTTTCTCATTGTCTGCGGTCTTTAAAAAAAGGGCGGAAATCTGCTCAAATCCCTCTTTTTTTGCCTTGGATGCAAAATAGGTATATTTATTTCTTGCCTGTGATTCGCCGGAAAAAGCCTCCCTCAGGTTCTTTTCCGTCTGGGTTCCTGCATATTTGTTAGCCATTGCGTTGTCCTCCTTTTAATTGCATGAAAACAGATCATCTTTTCTTTCTATTATAGCACGATTGAATGTTTTTAATATGTTTTTCAAAAGCATTTTTTTCCAACATCCAGACAAAAACAGGGATATCAGACGTTCAAATCTGATATCCCCGTTTCTTTTCTAAATAGGAATCTACTACCTACCGCTTCCCCTACGCCTCATCAATCGCATGCCCGATATCATGGCGCATATATTTGTTAGCAAAATCGATCCACTCGGTCGCCTTGTATGCATTGGCGCGCGCCTCTTTCAGGTCTTTGCCCTTTGCAGTAACGCCCAGCACTCGACCGCCGTTTGTCACGATGTCGCCGTCCTCATCAAACTTCGTGCCCGCGTGGAATACATAGTATCCGTCTGCATCCTTGAACTTCTCCAGACCGTGAATCTTGAAGCCCTTTTCATATTTCACCGGGTAGCCGTCCGACGCCAGAACGACGCAGACTGCTGCATTATCCTCAAATTCGAGCTCAATCTGATTCAGGGTTCCGTCGATACATGCCTCAAAGACTTCCACGATATCATTCTTCATGCGCGGCAGGACAACCTGTGTCTCCGGATCGCCGAAACGGGCATTGTATTCCAGCACCTTCGGGCCATCCGCGGTCAGCATCAGACCGAAGAAAATGATGCCCTTGAAAGTACGTCCTTCCTTCTTCATCGCGTCAACCGACGGCTGATAGATGTATTTTTTACAGAATTCATCTACTTCTTTTGTGTAGAACGGGCTTGGTGAGAAGGTTCCCATACCGCCTGTATTTAAGCCCTGATCGCCGTCCAGCGCCCGCTTGTGGTCCTGGGAGGAGGTCATAATGCGGATCGTATCGCCATCGACGAAGGAAAGAACCGAAACCTCGCGTCCTGTCATGAACTCCTCGATGACCATCTGATTACCGGCAGAACCAAACTTCTTGTCCTCCATGATCTCCTTGACGCCTGCCTGTGCTTCTTCCAGCGTATTACAGATCAGAACACCTTTTCCAAGTGCCAGACCATCTGCTTTCAAAACGATCGGCATCTTAGCGGTCTGTAAGTATTCCAGCGCCTTGTGTGGATCGGTAAAAGTCTCATAGGCTGCGGTCGGAATGTTGTATTTCTTCATCAGATCCTTGGAAAATGCCTTCGATCCTTCCAGAATCGCCGCATTTTTTCTCGGTCCAAATACACGCAGTCCCTGTGCCTCGAACACATCCACGATACCGCCAACCAGCGGATCGTCCATGCCGATCACGGTCAGGTCAACCTCATGCTCTTTTGCAAATGCCGCCAGCTTATCAAATTCCATCGCACTGATCGGCACACACTCTGCATACTCTGCAATTCCCGCATTGCCCGGTGCACAATAAATTTTATCTACCTTCGGACTCTGAGCTACTTTCCATGCGATCGCATGCTCACGTCCGCCGCTGCCAACGATTAAAACTTTCATGTTCTTCTCCTTATATTCTTCCGTTTGCAATCGCATTGATCGCCTGCGGAAGCAGTACCCACTCTGCCTGTTCCATCACGCGCTGCTGCAGCGTCTTCGGCGTATCATCCGGCTGCACCTCTACGGCTTTCTGGAAGAGGATCGGACCGGTATCGGTTCCCTCATCCACATAGTGAACCGTCGCGCCCGTCACCTTGACGCCGCGCGCCAACGCCGCCTCATGCACCTTCAGACCGTAATAGCCGACGCCGCAGAATGACGGAATCAGGGACGGATGGATATTGATAATTTTATTTCTGTATGCCTCGATCATCGCCGCCGGAATCTTCACAAGGAATCCAGCCAGAACGATGAGATCCGGCTTACATGCCTTGATGGTCTCCAAAAGCGCCTCATTGAACGCATCGCGTGTTTCATACGCCTTCGGAGTCACAACAAATGCCGGGACACCGTGGTTTTTCGCGCGCTCAATCGCATAAGCGCCCTCATTGTTGCTGATAACCGCCACAACTTCTGCGTTCGTGATCTTGCCGTTATCAACCGCATCCAGGATTGCCTGCAGATTGGTACCGCCGCCAGACACCATTACAACGACTCTTAGCATAATGTTACTCCCTTTTCTCCTGCCTCAATGGAACCGATGATGTACGGTGTATCGCCAGCGGACTTCATTGCCTCCATCGCTCGCTCTGCATCAGCCGCATCGACTGCTACGACCATGCCAATACCCATATTGTAGGTATTGTACATCATGTGCTCCTCGATATCGCCTTTCTTCGCCAGCATACCGAAGATCGGCGGAATCTGATAGCTGTCTTTCTTGATGACTGCGCGGACGCCGTCTTTCAGCATACGCGGAACATTCTCATAGAAGCCGCCGCCTGTGATATGGCTGCACGCTTTCACAGTCACGCCCGCATTCTTCACTGCTTTCAGCGCCTTTACATAGATACGGGTCGGTGCCAGAAGTGCCTCGCCAAGCGTGGTTCCTAACTCCTCATAGTAGGTCTCCAGTCCCTCTTTGTTGAGTTCCTTCTCAAATACCTTGCGGACCAGGGAGAAACCATTGCTGTGAACGCCGGTGGATGCCATACCGATCAATACATCACCCGTTTTCAGGTTTTCGCCGGTAATCATGTCTTTTTTATCAACCACGCCGACAGCAAAACCAGCCAGATCATAATCTTCCTCCGGCATCAGCCCCGGATGCTCAGCTGTCTCGCCGCCGATCAGAGCTGCCTCCGACTGTAAGCAGCCTTCTGCAACGCCTTTTACGATATCCGCGATCTTTTCCGGATAGTTCTTGCCGCAGGCAATATAGTCCAGGAAAAACAGCGGCTCGCCGCCTGCACATGCAATGTCGTTGACACACATCGCAACCGCGTCGATACCGATCGTGTCATGCTTGTCCATGATGATCGCCAGTTTTACCTTGGTACCACAGCCGTCCGTACCAGATAAGAGAACCGGATCTTCCATCTCTTTAATCTTTGCCAGGGAGAATGCACCGGCAAAGCCGCCCAGACCTCCCAGCACTTCCTCACGCATCGTTTTCTTTACATGCTCTTTCATCAGTTCTACCGACTTATAACCAGCCTCAATATCTACTCCGGAATTCTTGTAATCCATGGTTTTCCTCCGTATGTCCTTGTTTATATTTTTAATGTTTATTTCTGTGCCAGATACTCTTTATGTCCCAGTTTCTGTAATTTCTCATCCTTACCGGCCACTTCGTTCTTCATCTCTTCAGAGTATGCTTTTAATTTTGCTAAAAGCTCCGGATCGGAAGTTGCCAGAATCTTGGCTGCCAGAATACCCGCATTCTTGCCGCCGTTGATCGCTACCGTCGCAACCGGAATACCGGACGGCATCTGTACGATCGAATACAGAGAATCAACTCCGCCTAAATCTGAGGTTTTCATCGGAATACCGATCACCGGCATCGGAAACAGTGCCGCGCACATACCCGGCAGATGCGCTGCCTTACCAGCACCTGCAATGATAACCTTAAAGCCTTTCTCCTCAGCGGATTTTGCATAGTTAAAAAAGATGTCTGGCTCACGGTGTGCAGAAATGATTGTCATTTCATAATCAATCCCCATCTTGTCCAGAAAATCTGCTGCCTGTGCCATGATCGGCATGTCCGAATCGCTTCCCATTACAATTCCTACTTTTGCCATCGTTCATTCTCCTTTTCTCTGCATTGTATTTATTAGTTCTACTTATAAGTAATTTGAATAAAAACAGCCTTACTTATTAGTAATGATACTAGGTTTTTGATCGCAAGTCAATAGGGTTTCGAGAATCCTTCAAAAAATACTATGAGATTGCAGCCTCCTTGCTTTTATGTTATCCTTATTGGCATCACAATGATTACAAAGAGGTTCCCTAAATGAAACGGACATTATCATACACTATTACAAATAAAAACAATGCTGACACCATCGGCGCCTTCCTCCGCGATGCCGGATATTCCCGCCGCATCCTCATCGAGCTCAAACAGAACCCTGAGCAGATCTGCCTGAACGGAACACCGTCCTGGCTGAACACACCGCTTCAGATCGGAGACACCCTGACGCTCTTTCTCCCGGACGAACCCGTTTCTTCAGATATTCTTCCGGTCAATCTTCCGATTGATATAGTATATGAAGACGAAGATCTCATAATACTCAACAAAGCCCCCGGAATGCCTGTCCACCCATCCCAGGGACACCATGAAAATACGCTGGCAAACGCCCTCGCGTACCGGTTTGCCTCGCGCGGCGAACATTTCGTGTTCCGTGCCGTGAACCGCTTAGACCGCGACACCACCGGTCTTCTGCTGATCGCCAAACATAAAATAAGCGGCGCATTTCTCTCCGCCATGACTGCAAAAAAAGAGATACGCCGCGAATATCTCGCGATTGTTGCCGGTAAACCAGAAGAATCCGGCACCATCGATCTGCCGATCGCCCGAAAAGATGGTTCCACCATCGAACGCTGCATCGATATGGATCATGGGAAACACGCCGTCACCCATTACCGGTGTCTCGATTACCGGGACGATCTCGGCTGCTCCCTCGTCCGGCTTCGCCTGGAAACGGGGCGCACCCACCAGATCCGGGTCCACATGAAAGCCATCGGGCACCCGCTTTTAGGGGATTTTCTATACAACCCGGATTACCGCTTCATCGGACGGCAGGCGCTTCACTCCTATACGGTGGCATTCCGGCATCCGATCACTGGGGAAGCAATGGAGTTTTCGGCTCCGATGCCGGAGGATTTTTCCTTCTTCTATTAATACTGCTTCCGCAGTCCCTTCGGATAATGGTTTTTCAGCGTCCCGCCGCTCTTCTTGCCCCATCCGAGCGAATACCCGTCCACACTCACAAGGCACCAGCCTTTTCCGGCGTCTTCCTCAGAAAGCTGGATCGTCTCGCCGCGCAGGTATGCCGCCGTCTCCGGCGCGTCGGCAGACAGGTTCACGTTCTGTTTTACCTCCGATGGATGCAGGGCAAGTGCCAGCGCGTGGGACGGCTCAAAACGGTTTTTCTTAAATTCTCCCATCTGAAGCCCCGGGCGAAGCACCCGCAGCCCCTTAAAATCGACCATCTCCTCCGGCGTCCGGTAAAGCTGGTCGCCAAACATCGTCATCGTACTGTCCGCTGTCCATTTCTTCGGCTCAATAAATATCTCTTTGCAGAAATCCTCATAGACTGCCAGAAGCTTCTTGTCCTTCATCGAAGCCGGATATTTACGCTTCACGCTCTCCGGCTCGCCCGTTTTTCGAAGAAGTGCCGCATAATGGCCTTCTCCCTCGGTCCGGTGCGGCCAGATACGGACCGTTTTCTCGATTCCATCCGTCACGCCCGCCCCCCAGGCCGGAACGCCGTGCGAAAGTCCCGGATAGTCCGGCGTTTCCTCTAGCGCAAACTCTGGATGTGCCTCTAAGAAACGTCCGATCGCCTGCTCATCCTCCTCCGGCGCAAACGTACAGGTGGAGTACACCAGCCGTCCGCCCGGTTTCAGCATCATCGCCGCATTTTCAAGAATCTCCTGCTGCCGCCCAGCACAGCGACGCACATTCTCCGGGCTCCATTCCGTGATCGCCGTCTCATCCTTGCGGAACATTCCCTCGCCGGAACACGGTGCATCCACGATGATCCCATCAAAAAATGCCGGAAAATACTTCGTCAGCCGCCCGGAATCTTCATTTGTCACAACCGCATTCCGAATTCCCATGCGCTCGATATTCTGCGAGAGAATCTTTGCACGCGCCGGATGGATCTCATTGCTCACCAGAAGTCCTTCTCCGCCCAGTCTCGCCGCCGCCTGCGTCGATTTTCCGCCCGGTGCCGCACAGAGATCCAGAATCATTTCCCCCGGCTGCGGGTTTAAAAGCGAAGCCGCAATCATCGCGCTTGGCTCCTGAATATAGTAAACGCCCGCATCGTGGTACGGATGACGCCCCGGACGATCCTCCGCCCCATAAGCGAATCCCTCCGCCGCCCACGCAACCGGATTCAGAGAAAATGGAGCCGTCTTAGCAAATTCCGCCGGATCCGTTTTCAGTCCGTTCACGCGCAGTCCCTGTGAGCGCTCCTTGTCGTAACTGGCGATAAACGCATCGTACTCCCTGCCGAGCATCTGTTTCATTCGTTCAGTAAATGCTGCTGGTAAATTTATCATGGTTTTGTATTATCCTTCTTAATCAAACATATACTTCATCTTTCCTAAATAATAATACTATTACATAAACAGCAATTCCGTCAACTATTTCTGCCTCTTCTTTCCAGTATCTTTTCCGCCCCATTTTCCCACACTATCCTCATGATTCGATGGATATTTACGTTCGTTCTCCTCCCATTTTTTAGTTTCTCACTCACACGCGGATGCAATCTGTTTTCTTCCAATTTTTCCAGTATCAGCATCGCACTGCACCGACGCGGGGAATTTTTTCTCTGGTGCCTGCTCTGCGGCGGCTTTTTCTACTCCCAACTCTCCCTGTACCGCCCCCGCCAGGCAAAATGCTGCCTGCTTCTCCTCACTGCCGCTGCCCTGCTGCCCTATACCCCGAAGCACCTCCCAGTCTGTGCTATCCTTCACACGCTTCTGGCGCTGGCGGCTGCACTGTTATTTCTTTATAATCTGTTTTATTTAAGCTTGCAGCTCTATCTTTCGTCCCCAGCTCCTGCCCGTTATTCCCAAACACCCTCCCATACTGCCTTTTTCAGCAAATTGACTCACTCTTTGGATTCTCCTGCTGCCCGTGGGCGCCTCTGCCTCCTGCTTCTCTGGACTTCTTGTGTTTTCTGTCTGGACAGCTGGATTTTATCGGGAATCATCAACAGTGCCATGGAAATTTGCCTGACCTTAACCGCTGGCGTACTGTTCTGGCTGTTTTTTCCTTCACTACGCCTGGCATCGAATCATCCGCATTCTCTGTTGTAATTCTTGCAAAGCGTTTTTAAAACATCTCCCTATCAACAAAAAAGCCAGTTCCATATCTCTCTTAATACACCAAAGATATAAAAACTGGCTTTTTACCATTCTTAGATTTTTATACCTGCTCCCTCATTTTAAGCAGATATGGTATGTAAACTTCCCGTCATACAGAGCCGGAAACTTCACCGAACGCCCACCTTAGTACACAATCTTGTACTCGCTGGAACCTTCTCCATTTACCACATAGTAAACGGCACGCTCTTCCGGTTTAATATACAGGGTCAGAGTCTCAATCTCGTCCTCTTTATGTCCCAGAGCTGCATATGCTTTCTTTGCTTCTGCTTCCAGCTTCTCGATAGAAATCTCAGCACCTGCGTACTGTACGTATGCAACTGTCTTTACTTCCTTTTTCTCAGCTGTCTTCTTTGCTGCAGCGGTTGTCTTTGTGGTTGTCTTTGTAGTTCTCTTTGCAGTTGTTTTCTTTACGGTCACGTCTGTCTCCTTTTTCTCTGCGGCTGCTGCCATCTCTTTCTTCTCTGCGAGGGCGGTCTCCTTCTTCTGTACCGGCGCTACGGCTGTCTCTTTCTTCTCTACGTGTGCCAGTGCTGTTTCCTTTTTCGGAACGGATGCTACTGCCGTCTCTTTTTTCTCCACGGCTGCCACAGCTGTTTCCTTCTTTGCTACTTCCGCTACCGCTGTCTCTTTCTTTGCGACTGCTGCCACTGCCGTTTCTTTCTTCGCTACTTCAGCTATGGCTGTCTCTTTTTTCTCCACAACAGACGGAACCTTTTTCTCTTTCGTTGAAACAGATTTCTTTTCTGCTGTCTTGGCTAATGTTTTCTTTCTCGGAACCATATATCTCATCCTCCTTCTCTGCTTTCTCCACGACGTCTTCCGGCTCATGATTTTGCGCACACAGTTACGCAGCGCTTCTTTACCCGTAGCAATGCCTCATGTCCGGTTCATTCTCCACAGTCGAAGCGGGGACACCGCCCAATCACATCCTTGTCATTCTGCGGTATCCCCATATTTTTATTGTCTTATATTCAAGTTTCCCCAAGTTGTCTGTCCGTCCAAACTATCACATAAACGGTCTTTTCCTGTCCTTGATCCACCGTCAAGCACATCCTATCCCCGTTTCCGTAACCCTGTCTGAACTTTAACAAGTATACGGCAATTTCCTGCTTTTGTCAACAAAGCCGCTCTTCCTACCGGATCGCTAAGTACAAATTATAAAATCCAGTTACACTGACGATTCCCACCATAATCGGCGTCAGGAATCGGATGCAGAACACCCAGAGTTTTCCCAGACGGAACTTCGTACCGTCCGCCTCGATCTCCGCAAGCAGATACTCCGGTTTCCATTTCCAGCCTACATAGTAGCACATCGTAAGTCCGCCGAGCGGCATCAGGATATTATCCGTTACCAGTCCAGCGAAATCAAAGACCGACTGATTCAGGATTGTGACATCACTCAAGACGCCGAAGGACAGCGCACTCGGAATGCCGAGCAGCGTGATCGCCGTACCAATCACAAGCGCCGCAGGCTTGCGTTCCCAGCCCAGCGAATCAATCGCAAAGGAGGCACAGACTTCCAGAAGTGCGATCGCACTCGTAACGGCTGCGAAAAAAACCAGCGCAAAAAACAGAATTGCGAAGAAAGTTCCCCCCGCAATATTCGCAAATACCATCGGCAGTGTACCGAAAATCAGTCCCGGTCCCTGTCCCGGCTCCAGACCGAAGGCAAATACTGCCGGAAAGATCGCGATACCCGCGAGAACCGCAATCACAGTATCCAGACCGCCGATGATCATACAGCTTTTTGGAATATTTTCCTTTCCACTCAGATAGCTTCCGTAAGTAATCGTGATACCCATGCAGAGACTCAGCGAATAAAACACCTGTCCCAGTGCCGCACTGACGGAGGAAAGCGTGAACGCCGAAAAATCCGGCTGGAAGATAAATAACAGTCCTTTCGAAGCTCCCGGAAGCGTCACGCTTCTGAAAATGATGACAAATAACAGAACCAGAAGCATCGGCATCATCAATTTGCTCGCTTTCTCAATGCCATTGATGCCAAAATAGCAGACAGCTATAGTCGCTGCCATAAATACAATATGCCAGATCACCGGCTCGCTGCTGCCAATAAAGGCGTCAAAATCCGGCGCTGCCGCCGTCGTCACATAGCTGGCAATATACTTTAAAATCCAGCCGCCGATGACGCTGTAATAACTCAAAATAATAAACGCCGCCAGTACGCCGAATATACCGACAATCCGTGCGTGCGGATGAATGTCCGCATATGCCTGCACCGGATCATGCCGCGTCTTCCGTCCCAGGGACATTTCCGTGATCATAACCGGCAGTCCGAGAAGAACGATAAAAAACAGATACGCAACCAGAAATGGAAATCCACCGTTCTTTCCCATCAGATATGGAAATTTCCACAGATTTCCCAATCCAATCGCCGCCCCAGCCGTTGCCATAATAAAGCCCAGCTTACTCGCCCATTGTTTGTTTTTGCTCATGTGTAGCCCTCTTAGTATTCTTTCATTTCATATTTGATATAACTTTGTGTTATAACGCGATACAGACTATTATATCGAATTTTAGGGACTATGTAAACCGTTTTTAAGTGGGAATCACGCGAAAAAAAGCCTGTCCCCCGGCACCTTTCCCGTGCCAGAAGACAAACTTTTCTCTATTTTTTAAATCAATTCATTTCCGGCAGCACACTCCCGGCATTCCAGAAAGCCACGCCGAATTTCCACTTTTTATCTTAGTCCTCGATCGTATCAATCAGGCTGTCATCATCAAAGTAATTGATCCGCATCGAAGCCTTCACATCGCGAAGTGTCTCAGCAGCCTTCGCCTCTGCTGCCTTGCTTCCCTCTTTCAGGATGTCAAATACATCCGGGATTCTCTTCTCCCATTCCTGGCGTCTCGCGCGGATCGGAGCCAGTTCAGCCTGCATGACGTTGTTTAAGAATTTCTTCACCTTCACATCGCCCAGACCACCTCTCTGGTAATGCGCTTTCAGCTCGTCCAGGTTCTGGTAATCCGGCAGGAACTCTGCAAAATACTCCGGACGGCAGAATGCATCCAGATAGATGAAGACCGGATTGCCCTCGACTTTACCCGGATCCTCGACACGCAGGTGATTTGGATCTGTAAACATGGACATGATCTTCTTCTTCACATCTGCTTCCGAATCAGAAAGGTAGATGCAGTTTCCAAGCGATTTGCTCATCTTTGCCTTTCCATCGATACCCGGCAGACGCAGACATGCCTTGTTGGACGGAAGCAGGATCTCCGGTTCCGTCAGAGTCTCGCCGTACACGCTGTTGAATTTGTGGACGATCTCCTTGCACTGCTCTAACATCGGCATCTGATCCTCTCCAACCGGAACGGTCGTCGCGCGGAATGCAGTGATATCCGCCGCCTGGCTAATCGGATAAGTAAAGAATCCAACCGGGATGCTTGCCTCAAAATTACGCATCTGAATCTCTGCTTTTACGGTAGGATTTCGCTGTACACGGGATACCGTAACCAGGTTCATATAGTAAAAAGTAAGCTCTGTCAGCTCCGGCACCATCGACTGGATAAAGATGGTGGATTTCTCCGGGTCAATTCCACAAGCCAGATAGTCCAGGGCAACCTGCAGAATATTTTTACGCACCTTTTCCGGATGATCTGCGTTATCTGTCAGCGCCTGTGCATCGGCAATCATAATATAGATCTCGTCGAATTTGCCGGAATTCTGAAGTCTCACTCTCTCGCTCAGAGAGCCAACATAATGTCCGACATGTAAGCGCCCGGTAGGACGATCGCCGGTTAAAATAATTTTCTTCATTCTATTTGTTCCCCTTCCATGCTGGTGTTATTTCCTGAGAAATATTATATATCCTGGGGGGCGGACTGTCAACATTCCCCTTTCTGGCTGTCCTTCCAATCCAGAGCAGATGGACTAGCACATAGACACAAAAAACGCCGAAACCTTTCGATTCCGACGTTTTGGACATTTCTTGAAAATGAGAACTACTGTCCCATCTGCTTTGCAAATTCCTCTGCAAAGTTCTCTTCCTTCTTTTCGATACCTTCGCCAGTCTCGAAACGAACGAACTTCTTAACAGTGATCTTCGCGCCATTCTCTTTAGCAACCTGAGCTACATACTGAGCTACGCTCTGCTTGCCATCCTCAGCCTTAACATATACCTGATCCAGAAGACAGATCTCTTTGAGCTCTTTCTTAATACGACCCATAACCATACCGTTGATGATCTTGTCGTTTGCATCCGGCTTCTCGTTCTTAGCTGCTACAGTCAGGATCTCTTTCTCTTTTGCGATGTAATCTGCATCTACTTCGCTGTCGTTGGTGTACAGCGGTTTCAGAGCTGCAGCCTGCATAGCTACGTTCTTAGCCATCTCTTTGATTGCATCGTTTACAACGTCAGTCTCAACGTCTACCAGAACGCCGATCTTGCCGCCTGCATGGATGTAGGAAGCAACGAAACCATTCTCCTCAGCTAACTGAGCAAAACGACGGATCTTCATGTTCTCGCCGATGATGGAGATCTGGGAAGACAGAGCCTCTGCAACTGTCAGGGACGGATCCTTTGCCCACTTCTCAGCCAGGAATGCGTCAATATCTGCTGCGCTTGTGTTCAGCGCCTGCTCAGCAACATCAGATACATAGTTCTTTTCATCAGCGGTAACCTTAGTCATAACGATACCCTCTGCTGCAATACGGCCAGCTTTCTTAGTAGCGCCTGCAAGTCCTTTTTCTCTCAGGAACTCAACAGCTTTGTCCATGTCGCCATCTGTAGCTGCAAGAGCTTTCTTACAGTCCATCATACCAGCGCCTGTCATTTCACGTAACTCTTTTACCATTGCGGCTGTAACTGCCATCTTAAATCCCTCCGTGTATATAAATTCAGGTACACGTTCGTATACCCGCGCGGAGCACGCTTTTATGCGGAAAACCGCGGCGTGCTCCTGGTCTTTTGGTTTCAGTTTTTAATTTTGGGGTTAATTAAGCCTCTGTAGCCTCTGCTTCGCCCTCTGCTGCAGCTGCCTCAGCCTCGCCCTGCTTAGCTTCGATAACAGCGTCTGCCATTCTGGAAACGATCAGTTTTACGGCACGGATAGCATCATCGTTACCCGGGATTACATAATCCAGCTCTTCCGGATCACAGTTGGTATCGATGATACCGATCAGCGGAATACCCAGAGTATGAGCCTCCTGTACGCAGATTCTTTCCTTCTTCGGATCTACTACGAAGATAGCATCCGGGATCTTCTTCATATCTTTGATACCGCCCAGGTTCTTCTCCAGCTTCTCCCACTCTTTTTTCAGCTCGATAACTTCTTTCTTCGGCAGAACGTCGAAAGTTCCGTCCTCAGACATAGCCTCGATCTGTTTTAATCTAGCGATACGGCTCTGGATGGTTTTGAAGTTTGTCAGCATACCGCCTAACCATCTCTCGTTTACATAAAACATACCACATCTCTCAGCCTCGGTCTTGATAGCGTCCTGAGCCTGCTTCTTTGTACCAACGAACAGGATTGTGCCGCCGTCTGCTGCGATATCGGATACTGCCTTGTAAGCCTCATCTACTTTACCTACAGATTTCTGAAGGTCGATGATGTGGATACCATTTCTCTCTGTGTAGATGTACGGAGCCATTTTCGGGTTCCATCTTCTGGTCTGGTGTCCAAAATGTACACCTGCTTCAAGTAACTGCTTCATTGAAATAACGCTCATGTTTCTTTCCTCCAATTTTGGTTTTTCTTCCGCCGTCTTCTCATGCTTTCCGCGGGGACTCATAATGAGCACCGTCCTGCGCAAATCCGACCGGCGTGAATTTTCAGCCTTTATACTATATCACAGGCACGGTATACATGCAAGTGGAAATTAAAAAAATCACGCATTTTCCTTCATTTTTCTTCGTATCTTGAATTTCTTCCAGCAAGCATATACGGAATGATAATACAAAACCTTCAGTAAAAACTTTTAGCAATTCTATGTAAATTAAAAGCGGGCTCCGAAAACCTCGGAACCCGCATAAATCCTAGAAATAAAAAAGAGCGCGAGACGGGACTCGAACCCGCGGCCTCGACCTTGGCAAGGTCGCGCTCCACCAACTGAGCCACTCGCG
>ENA-ORLW01002357-ORLW01002357.1-human-gut-metagenome-genome-assembly--contig:-NODE-2357-length-17208-cov-2.864982_pt1 | contig 17208 bp, 7 predicted proteins | sample MGYA00243017_ERZ508829 | MGnify/ENA primary metagenome ERZ508829 (study PRJEB26277, sample SAMN04329776) | human gut metagenome | biome: human-associated habitat | host: Homo sapiens | place: USA...
TGTCGCCAGCCTTCAGACCTTCAACGAGCTTGGGGTCCTTGAAGGTAAAGCGCATCGTCATGGCCGGCCACTGCAGAGCAGCAATGGGTTCATGCTCAATCGTGACCTTGCCGTTGGCTGCATCAATAGCCTTGACAACGCCGACAGCCTGAACAGCCGGGCTCTGTGCGGCCATATGCATGGAATGGTCCCCCGCCATCATGTGATGTTCATGGCCGGACATATCCATATTCATATCGGCAGCCTGAACGGCACCGACAGTCAAAAGAGCAGCAAGAGCGGCAAACGTGCGAATCATGGTGATCTCCTTTATTGCGTTTTGCATCTGCGGGCGATCCCTGCCGTCTCAGGAAGATGGTCAAAAATCAGGGATAACCCTCAACGGACTGCAAATATACAACCAATACGGAAGATGTAGGGGATTGTCCTATCATGGCGGAATTTTGCCGGCAAGATCATTGTCGGCTGAAATTCCCTCTGCCGCAGTCTTTTGCAGGATTTCAATCAGCTTTTTCCGCATTGTGTCTTTGCGATTGGTTGCAATTCTCATTGCAGGGATGCTGATCGTCTTCTGCGTTCTGGGCTCCCAAACATCAGGCGCAGACTATCTGTTATATAAGGAACAGCTTTTGCTGTCTATCCCCCTACTGCCGCAGCGGATTTCATTATTTATACGTCAAACGGCTTAATTCCTTCGCATCAATCCCTGAAGGCTGAAATTTTCCCAGGTTTATAAAGATATGCGGGTTGAACTTCTCAGACGTTCAATCGGAAGATACAATGCCGCTCCAAAGAGCTAAGGGATAACGTGAGTACAGTCTGCCAAGCTCTTCTGCCCCAACCACCTGCACCTATTCATAAAGCTATATCACGGTGCAAGCCATGAAGATCGAGGAGAAGTTCGTGGCCAGACTATCCGTTCATTCCATCCCTGTGACTGATGCGCGCAACGAAGAAACCATGCACGGTTTTGCTCGGCGCATCGAAGCCACGCCTCCAGGACAATGCGCGCTTGCGCTGCAGCTGAGCCTCCTTGAAGCGAGTGCGCTGCAGACCTGCGGCAAATGTGTGCCGTGCCGGGACGGCCTTCCTCAGCTTGCCAAGCTTATGCGCCGCATCGTGGACTGCGAAGCTCAGCCCGAAGATCTCGGCCGGCTCAAAACACTGGCGGAATTCATCCGCTTGGGTTCGGACTGCGCCATCGGTTACGACGCTGCGCAGATGGTGCTCGAGAGCCTCACCCGCTTTGCTGACGAATTTAAGCACCACACGGAAGAGCAGAGCTGCCAGAAGGGCATCGCTCAGTCGGTGCCCTGCGAAACCTTCTGTCCTGCGCACGTTGACGTGCCGGGCTACATCGCGCTCGTGGCCGAAGGCCGCAGCGCTGAAGCCGTTGCTCTGATCCGCAAAGACAATCCTTTTCCGACTGCCTGCGGCTATGTGTGCGAGCATCCCTGCGAAAAGCGCTGCCGCCGCACGCTCATTGATGCGCCGATCAATATCCGCGCCATCAAAAAGTACGCCTGCGATCAGGCGGCTGCCGACACCGTTCCGACCCCGAAGCGTCAGCCTGATACCGGACGCACGATCGCCGTCATCGGGGGCGGCCCCGCCGGTCTCACCTGTGCCTATTTCCTCGCGCTCATGGGGCACACGGTGGAGCTCTATGAAGAAAAGAAGCACTTGGGCGGCATGATGCGCTACGGCATTCCTGCCTACCGTTTCCCGCGCGAGCGTCTGGACGAAGACATCCGGGCCATTCTCGGCGTGGGCAACATCAATGTCCATCTCGAGAGCCCCGTCGGCACCGACGAAATGAAGGCGCTTTCGCAAACTTGCGATGCTGTCTTCGTCGCCATCGGCGCACATGCGGCTAAAAAGCTTCGTCTGCCCGGGATAGACGCCAAAGGCGTCATTTCCGCCGTGGATATGCTGCGCAGTATCGGCGACGGCGTCTACCCGGACTACCGCGGCAAAAAGATTGCAGTAATCGGCGGCGGCAATGTTGCCATGGACTGCGTTCGCACCGCGGTGCGCGCGGGGGCTGCCGAGGTGAATCTGGTCTATCGCCGCCGCATTGAAGACATGACGGCGCTCAAGGAAGAAATCGAAAGCGCCGTTGCTGAGGGCGTCGAGATGCTCCCGCTTCAGGCGCCGGTTTCCATTGAAGTCGATGCATCCGGCGCCTGCACGGCGCTCATGATGCAGCCGCAGATGATCAGCGCCTACTCGCGCGGCCGCCCCGGCGTCGTCAATGCGCAAAAGCCCGTTGAGCGCCTTGAGGCAGACCTTATCGTGGCAGCCGTCGGTCAGGATGTGGTTTCCTCGCCCTTTGAAGCCTTCGGCATGAAGACGCACTGGGGCGCTTTTACGACGGACGAATTCCTCGCTGCCGAAGGTTTTTCCAATGTCTTTGTCGGCGGCGACTGCCAAAGCGGTCCCACCACCGTCATCAAGGCCGTGGGCGCCGGCAAGGTCGCCGCCCGCAACATTGATGAAATGCTCGGCTTTCACCATTACCTCGACTGCGGCGTTGCAGCGCCGCCTCCGCGTATGAATGACCGCACGCCCAAAGGGCGCGTCAATCTGATCGAGCGGCCGGTCAAATTCAGAAAGCGCGACTTCAATGAAGTCGAAATCGGCATGAGCAGTGAAGAAGTGCAGCAAGAATGCGGCCGCTGCCTGCGCTGCGACTGTTTCGGTGCAGGTGCGTCCTGCGGCGGGAGAATCCAATATGTTTGACTTTACGATCGACGGCAGGATTGTCTCCGTCAAAGAAGGCACCACCATTCTCGAAGCTGCGCGCAGCGCCGGTCTTCATATTCCGACGCTGTGCTACCTGAAGAATGTGAGCTCCATTGGCTCCTGCCGGCTCTGCGTGGTTGAGGTCGAAGGCACCGCCGGCCTTGTATCCTCCTGCAACACCCTCGTCAAGCCCGGCATGGTCGTGCACACAAATTCGGATGCGATCACTGCGGCACGCCGCACGGCACTTCAGCTCATCATCGCCGACCACGGACTCAACACCACCCAGTACTGTTTCAGCTGTCCGAAAAACGGCAGCTGCGAACTGCAGGACCGCTGCCGAGAGCTCGGCGTTGAAACGACGCCCTTTGACGTTAAGCCCGCCGGGGGACCGATCCTCGACTCGAACCCCTTCATTGCCTTTAACCCCGCGCTCTGCATTCGATGCCAGCGCTGCGTAGGCGCCTGCAACAACGCTGCGGGCAACCACACCCTGATCACCGGCCGCAGGGGCGTGCGCACCTCCATTCTTGCGCCTTTCGCCGAAGACTGGAAAAGCACGAACTGCGAGTCCTGCGGCAACTGCGCAGGGGCCTGCCCAACAGGCGCCATCACCATGAAGCGCCGCCGCCAATACCGTTCTTGGGAAATCCAGCGCGTGCGGACGACCTGTCCGCACTGCGCTACCGGGTGCCAATATAACCTCGTGGTGAAAAACGGCTGCATTCTCGACACTGAAGCTCTGGACGGTCCGACCAATCACGGGCTTCTCTGCGTGAAAGGACGATCGGCGAGCTTTGACTTCGTTCATTCGCCTCAGCGCCTGACGACGCCCCTCATCCGCAGCAAAATCACCGGCGAACTTGAACCCGCCTCCTGGGATGAGGCGCTCGATCTGGTTGCGCGGCGCTTCGGCGAAATCAAGGCCCGGCACGGCGGGAGCGCCATCGCAGCTTTTGCCTGCGCGCGTTCGGCCAATGAAGACATCTACATGCTCCAGAAGATGGCGCGCACGGTTTTTGAGACCAACAACGTCGACAACTGTGCCCGCGTCTGCCACGGGCCATCGGTTGCCGGCCTGCAGCGCACGCTCGGCTCCGGCGCGATGACCAATCCCATTTCCGATATCTGCGAAAACGCTCAGGTGATCCTGCTCGTGGGCTCCAACCCCGAAGAGGCGCATCCGGTGATCGGCATGCAGCTTCGCGCTGCGGTCGCCCGCGGCACGCGGCTCATTGTCGTTGATCCCCGCGATATCGGTCTGTCCAAAACGGCCGACCTGCACATCAAACTCAAACCCGGCACGAACGTCGCCTTTGCCAACGGTATCGTCCGTCAGCTTATTCATGACGACTTGATCGACCACGCGTTCATTGAGTGCCGCACGGAAGGTTTCGCAGACCTCAAAGCGATGGTCGAGGCTTACACGCCGGAGCGCGTCGCTCAAATCTGCGCGATTGACCCGCGCGACCTCATTGCCGCCGCGCGTCTTTACGGCCGCGCGGACCGCGCCGCAATTGTCTACTGCTTAGGCGTCACCGAGCACTCTTCGGGCACCGAAGGCGTGATGTCGCTCTCCAACATCGCCATGGTGACCGGCAAATACGGCCGTCCCGGCTGCGGCATCAATCCGCTTCGCGGCCAGAACAACGTTCAGGGCGCCTGCGACATGGGGGCATCTCCGGGCGATCTCACGGGCTACCAGAAAATCGCTGCCACCGGCATCGTTGAGAAATTTGAAAAAGCATGGGGAACTCAGCTCCCGAGATTCAAAGGACTCTATGCCACGGACTGCTTCCCCAAGATGATCGAGGGCGAAGTAAAGGGACTCTTCATTTTCGGCGAAGACCCGGTGCGCACCGACCCAGACACGCATCACGTCATCAAGGCCCTCAAGAACCTTGAATTCCTGGTGGTGGATGAGCTTTTCCTCACAGAAACGGCAAAGTATGCCGACGTTGTGCTCCCGGGACGCAGCTATGCCGAAAAAGAAGGCACCTTCAGCAACACCGAACGCCGCGTGCAGCGCATCCGCAAAGCCGTGGAAATTCCCGGAACGCGCGCAGACACGGATATCTTCACCGATATCATGAATCGGATGGGCTACCCTCAGCCGCATCTCACGCCCGCTCAGATCATGGACGAAATTGCTTCGGTTACCCCGTCCTTTGCCGGCATCAGTCATGCGCGGCTCGACGGCGCCGAAAACGCCGGTCAGGGACTGCAGTGGCCCTGCACGGGTCCGGATCATCCGGGTACGCCGATTCTCCATGTTGGGAAGTTCACCCGAGGTCTCGGCCGCTACTCGACCGCGCAGTACCGTGATCCGAGCGAACTGCCCGACAGTGAGTATCCGCTGATGCTCACCACCGGCCGAGTGCTCTATCAGTACAACGCCTGCGCCATGACCGACAAAACGGAAGGCATCAACGAGATTTCGGGGCGCTCCTTCATTGAGCTCAACACGAAGGATGCTGAACGTCTCGGCATCAGCAACGGCGACCGCGTGAAGGTCACATCAAGGCGCGGCGCTATTGATTCGGTCGCTCACGTGTCCGACAAAACTAATGTCGGCGAGAGCTGGATGCCCTTCCATTTTCAGGACGGCAACTGCAACTGGCTCACTAAGGCGGCACTCGACAATATCTGCAGTACACCGGAATACAAGGTGTGCGCCGTAAGAGTTGAAAAGCTCGGCGCATCGGCTTAAAAACGAACGGCAGCTCTGCTGTGGCTAAGCGCTCTGAATTCCTTTGGAAATCAGAGCGCTTTTTCTTCTTGGTGCCCCTAACTGTATCTGTGTCTGACGCCACTCAGAGCTGAATTTTCGGTCTAAGTAAACAATGTGTTTTCTTTAGCCAACACTTTTTATTGCCTGCAGATACTTGCCAACGCTCAACTTATTGATTTCTAAATAATATCATGTCATATAAGGGTGCTCTGCTATCGTTTCAACGCTTTACCAAACGAAGTCGCAAAGTACCGTCATACATGACAGAGAGACAATAAATGGCTTACACAAAAATTTGGACACTCTTGAATACCGAGCAATTTCACTGAATTGGCCTTCTGGTCGTATCGGATTTTCAAAAACTCCTATATTTAGTATCTACTGAGGATGCTATGACCATCAAACCGTTACGGAATTTTGGCATTGGAAAAACAATAAAGTGAACAGAAGTGATAATTTATAATTACTTCGTACTATGTAAAGAGATATCGATTGAAAAACATTAGTCGATATTAGAATATTCTCAAACAAATAGGCTTTTATTTGAGAATTATTAAAATTTCAGGTTGTTTGGAATAGACGGATTTAATTTCTCAAGTTTGGCAGTCGTCGCTCTTACTGTGTCAAGTTTATCCGCTTGCTATCCAATTCGGTTTGACCTAATGAGCGTATTGGTTAACCCTTTGTTGCGTCGATCAAACAATATCCATTTCTTGTTAAAGCCTGAAAATAAGCGCATTGCAATGTAGTAGGGTATACCCCCCCCCCAAGTCAACAAATCGCATTCTTCTCCCCATAAGCTTTTTAAAGCTGTTCAGTACAGTCACTCAACCTCCCGCTTGAACGCGGGGAAATCTGGGGAATTCTGATGAAAAAAACGATCATTGCCGTAGCGACGCTTGCTGCCGCCTCTCTCGCTCAAGCAACCGATACAACGTGGACCAGTCAAAGTTGGACTCCTGCTTCTACAGGTCAGACTAGTTGGGAAGGATCTTCTGCAGATAAGCTTATTTTTAATGGCACTTCCAGCTCGAATAAAAATGGCGATGAGTGGACAAACGCCCAACTCTTTATTCAGGGTACTGAGGGAAATAGCCAAAAAAGCACCATTACTGGCGGAACTCTTGAATTCATTTCTCAGAACCCCGCAACCAATGATGCCAACAATGCTCCTGGGGTAGGCTACAACGCTGTAGTTTTAGGCGGAAACAGTTCTCTCACCATTGATGTGGGCACCTTATTGTTGGGTGATTCTGTCATCGATCAAACCGATAAAAAAGGCGGTGACCGCGGCATACGTCTTTCTGGTTCGAACAATACGTTGACTATTTATGCCGACCGTATCGTGTCGTATACGGGTGATGAATTTATTCATGTGCGTCAGGGCAATGGTTCGTCGGTCGCCAACATTGGCTCAGCTGACCGCCGCATTGGGTATTTTGAAGCGCACACTGGCTGGGGCAAAGATGATTACGGCGTTGCCCTGCTTCAGGCCAATGAAGGCAACAAGGTGTTTCTTTATGCCGATGAAGCAGTACTTGATGGCTCAACAAATTCCCAGGGCGGCGTGATCGGTTCCGGCGGCTGGGGTGAAGTTCAAGTCGACGCCAATAAACTCACTATTAACGGTAATATTTGCGGCTCTTATGGGACAATGAGCAACGCCGACAAGCAGCTGACTTTAAGTGTCAGAGCGGGAACGCTGGATATGACCGGGGATATCAATGTTGGCAACGAGGCTAAAGGGAACAGCAACTTTGACCGCAATACAACCGTAGAAATTGAAGCCGATGTGCTTAATCTTAAAGGCGACATTAAAGTCGACAATAATAAACGCACGGGATCAAAAGCCGAAGGCGACAATATTTCTGCAGTTAATTTAACTGTGAACAAAACGGCCAATATCATCGGCACGATTATTGCCTCGCAAACGGATGGAACATCAACTGTCACCTTGGGCGGCGCAGGCGATGCGACAGCCTCCTCCGGCAAGTACGAAGTGACTGGGGACGGCAGCAGCATTGTCTTTAAGGATTCCGGCTCTTGGGTGATTAACGAGTGGAAAGGCACTGACGGGAACCTTACAGCATCTGATTCCGTTAAGGTTGATGTCAACGGTGCAGTTCAAACGACTTCCACCACGCTCAACGGCACATCTACACTCACGCTTAACGACGGCGCAAAAATTTCAAGCAAGACACTCGAAGGCTCGGGCGGCACTTTCCTCATTAATACTGCTGATGAACAGATCATCAACATTGGTGACTACAAGAATACCGATGCTCAAGCCGTTCTTTCTGGCAGCCAGAACGATAAGTATGCGTCAGCTGACGAAGCAGTCAAAGCTCTGGAAGCCTCTGTCGGCTCTGATACAAAGCTAAGCCTCTCAGCTGCTGAAGGTGCGGTCGCTGACAGCTGGAAGGTTGTTGACAATGGGAATGGAACGACTTCATTGATAACTCAAGCCAACCAAAAGCTTGAGGGATATAACACGATTAATTCCCTCGCCGTTTTCTCTTGGCGTCATGAGCTCAACAACTTGCAAAAGCGCATGGGTGAACTCCGCGATCTGAACGGCAATATCGGTGCTTGGGCACGCGTCTTCGGATCTGAACAGAAGTACGGCGATGCCGGACAGGTCAATAAGAACACCACGATCCAAATCGGTGCCGATGTTAAGGTGGCGGACGCCTGGACAATCGGCGGCGCATTCAGCTATACCGACGGTTCAGTTGAAGCGACCGGCATTTCCGGCGACAACAAAGCCTACGCTTTTACGGCTTACGGCGTGTGGCAGCATGAAAATGGATCCTATCTGGATTTGACGGCACGTTATGCTCGGCTCGACGCTGACTTTACCGCTCAGACGATGACAGGTTCCTACAACAACAATGCCTACGCTGTCACTGCGGAAGTGGGACACAAGTTCAATCTTTCCGAGCTCGCCTTTATTGAACCGCAGGCTGAAGTGATCTACGGCCGCGTCGTTGGTGACGATTTCACGGCATCTAACGGCACCCGCTTCTCCCAAAAAGACTATGACTCTCTGATCGGACGCTTGGGTGCCCGTGCAGGTTTCAACTTCCCGGAAAACAAGGGCAATATCTACGCTCGCTTCTCGGTTGTTCACGACTTCCAAGGTGAAGTTGAAACGACAGCCTTAAACAACACCTCCCGCACGGTCAAAGATGACTTAGGCGGCACCTGGGTTGAATACGGCGTCGGCGGCAACTTCCGGCTCAGCGACACCGCCAACGTTTACGTGGACCTTGAACGTACTTCCGGCGGCGAAATTCAGGAGAATTGGCGCTGGACCATCGGCGCACGCAAAGTCTTCTAAAAACACCTTTATTTCATAATGACCTGAAGCCCGAAGAATCATCATTCTTCGGGCTTCAAAATAATGAAAGAAACTGCATTCTCTTATTTTGTAAACTTTATTTCGTTGCGGCTGAGGGAATTCCCGCAGAAACAGCATTCTTCATAAAGCGTGATGCAAAAATGTTCATAATAGATATCACCTTTATAATTTTTAAAAAACAATGCCTCAGCAGCCTGCCCCTTCCGACGAGATTATTCCCGCCGCCCCAGCTTCGGTCATACACGAGCTCAAATACATAGACCTTCTGCTCCTCAAAACCCTTGCCGAAACCGAATCTCTCACGAAGACGAGTGCCCGCATAGGCATCAGCGTGGCCAAAGCTTCGCGCATGCTTTCATCGCTTCGCAAACTTTTCAATAATGAACTTGTCCAGCGATGCGGCCCGCGCATGATCGCAACGCCCACACTTGAGCGTTTGCTTCCGGACATCAGAGCTGCACTCAAAAGTCTTGGAAAACTGTTCGAGCATCCGCTCGCCTTTCATCCTGCAGACATTGAAAGCCGGCTCGTCTTCGCCTGCACGGACAACGCTTATCTGGCGCTCCTCGCTCCGGCATTAAAGCGCCTGGCCGAAGAGGCGCCCCGTCTGCAGATTTCCGTTTCCGAACTTGACGACCAAACACTGAGCAAACTTTCTTCCGGCGACATCGATTTCATTCTTGGTCAGGATTTCTTAGCGCGCAAAAATGACCGATTTCGTCATCAGCGGCTGCTCACCTGTCCGCACTGCGTTGTCGTACGCCGAGATCATCCGATGGCGCTCGCCCATCCGGACGGCCGAATTACCGCCGGTGATCTGCGGGGTTTCCGCCAAGTGCTCCCCATTATTCACCGTCCATCGGGCTTTGAAAGCCCTACGCGGCTCTCAATGAATCTGGCAACTGCTGAAGCCATCCGGCTTCCGTACTTTATTGCCGGATTCTTCACCATTTTGCAAAACGACTGTTTTTTAGCCGCTCCGCTTGCCGTTGCGCAAAGGCTCTCGAACTGGCTGCCCATAGAACTGCTCCATTTTGATGAAGGCAGCCAATTTCTCTGGACGCCGGAAATTCTTTGGCATGAACGCACGGACGCGAGTCCTCTTCATCAATGGGTGCGTTCCATTGTCTGTTCGGCGGCAGCCGCGGCAAACACCCCTTAACGAAAATAATGAGAGCCGCAGCACAGACATACTGCGGCTCTCAGCGCTTTATTGCCTAGAGCGGATCAAACCCAGGTTAGTTGTCCGTGAAGGCCTTCTTCACGCTGATCGGGAAGGCTTGATAACCGAAGACATCGGTAAACTTCAGCGCAACTGCCGGCTGAGTTTCACCCCAACGGTACTCATAGAGATACGGATGCGGCGAGGTGGCTGCTGCGGCCGTTCCCTTCTTCTTCTGGAAGCTCAATCCAGCCGTCGAATAGAAGACCGTCACAGAATTCTTGTCGGCCTCATAGCCGCAGAGTCCCGTCACCGGACTGTAGTACTCGTGTCCGAGATCTTTGCCCACTTCCCAGATCTGTTCGACCGTCATCTTCTTCTGATCGATCTTATAGATCACGCCGCGCGTGTATTTATCTTCGGCCAATGCGGGCTGCTCCATGCCGCGGGCATCACCGTTGTCGAATACCGTAATGTAGACCGTGTCTTTGTCGGACTTTTCGTCAATACGCCAGGCCGTATGCTGCGTCCAGCTCCAGTCGAAGCTGCCTTCGCACTTGCTGCCTTCGCACTTAATGGGCTTGCCGTCCTTATCCACCGGCGTCAGGACTTTATCAGCCCAGCCTTCGCGCCAGCCTTCGGGAGAAGAAAGAATCCATTTAACCTTCTTGTCGCGGCCGATCTTGATAACGGCAGACTGGTGACGCGACGAAATGATGATGGAATCGTCAGTCGGATCGTAGTCAACCGAATTGACGTGCGCCCAGTTGCGGCCCGGTCCCACGCCGGCGACGTCACCGAAGACGCCTTCCTGCTCCTGTTTGGCAAGATCTTCGGCCGAAAGGGTCTGACCGGCCTTGGAAGCATCAATATTGAGGCATACCGCACCCTGATCGAGCGCCTTAATGACGTTGGAACGATACGGATCGAGAATTTCAGCCAGACGCCAATCATCGACCACGCCGCCATTCGGGTCAATTTCAACGATCACGTCACGCACCGTGTGAACGCGCTTATTGTCGGCGCGGCGGTAGTCGAAAGCTGCGACGCGAAGGAGACTGTTGCCGTTCTGGGCGTTGTCAAACGAATGGCTGAAGTCGCTGTAGCCCGAGGGGAGCCGGCGATTGAAGATCTCGCGTCCCATGAGGTCGTATTTGACATACCGCTGACCGAAGCCCCAGGTGAGCGCACCGTCTTTGGTCTGCTGGAAGCCCATAAAGTAGCCCGAGTACCACGGATTTTCCGGATCGCCAATCAGCGTATCAAAGAGCCACCAGCGAACTTCGCCGGCCGTATCGATGATGCCGACATTCGTGTTGTAAGCCCATTCCAGCGCTCCGCCCGAGGGATTATTCCAGGTGAAGCGGGCGCCCTGCGGCGCAACGCTGTTCAACTGTGCGTCAACGAGGTAAAGACGGTCCGCAAATTCCGGATCTACCTTCTGAACTTCAACCGTAAAGGGACGCCGCTGATTAGGCATGCCGTTTGAACGGGTATAAATGGACGGCGCATAGAACTGATAGCGGTCTGTGAACTTCTCAGCCTTGCCCTGGAAGGTTCGCGTATAGCTCACTTCCACCGTGTTGAGGTAGTCCTGATAAAGACCGAACACCGGAACGCCCGCATGCGTTTTAAGCTGACGTTTGGAGACTTTGTATTCGATCGTGCGGCCGTTGGGTTTCGGAAGAATTTTGACGGTGACGTCATCGAGCTTATAACCGCCGTCGCGGATCACGGCCGTCAAAGGCGCAACGTTATAGGGATTAACAATGACTTCGCCGATATGACCTTGGACGGGATAAGTAACGGCCGGGCCGCTCGGGCCGCCGCTGGCGGCAACGGCTGCCGAAAATCCCAGAAACGCGGCAAATGCCGCAATTTTGCTGAGCTTCATTGATTTCATGATTTTCTCCTTTGGGCTGGATGTTTTTCAGCTGTGACAATCATGAAATCTGGGCGCTTTTCTCGCCATGCGCAGATTTAGCATTTTTTTGCCGGCGAACGCAAATCGTCTTTGCATATTCTGCAACGGCAGACTGGCGAGCCGTCCTCCGGCGAGAGACGCACAAGATTGAGGCCGGCCTTATGCATCTCCCGCTTGATTGGGAAGCCGCAGCAGCAGCTTCCCAATCGCCGAGCGTTCATTATTTAGCTTCTACTTCCTTAGCGGCCTCCGTACCGGCCAGTCGGCCGAGCACCACGGCAATCGTGACGCCTGCACCAAACTGGCTGGCCGTTTCGCCCGCGACATAAAGCCCGGGAATCACCGACCCGTCAGCCCGAAGGGCACGACTCTTCGCATCACGCATGACGCCGCCATAGGTCGTCTGCGAAGCGGGCGAAATCTTTTGTCCGTAATAAGGCGCAGTGTCAATTCTCGTGAAGATGGAATCCTTCCGCCCGAAGACGGGATCCTGCTTGGTGTCATAAACCGTATGCCACTGCGTAACGGTTGCGCCCAATGCCTGCGGATTGATGCCTAGTTTGGCTGCAAGATCCGTCAGATTCGGCGCTTCAACAAAGTAGCCGCGCGCTTTGTAGGCCTGCATCAGCGACGCATGATCGACGGCCTTCTGATCAAAAATCAGATAGGCAACGCCGCCCGTCTGCTTGGTGATCGCCGAAGCGAGCGCGGCCGTCTGTCCGAGCTCGTTGGCAAAGCGCTTGCCCTCTTGGTTAACGAGAATGGCGCCGTTGTAGCGGACGTTGGTGAGCGACACCGCCCCGTGACCCGTGTCATAAGCCACCGTCTGCGGCCCGGTCAGATCCATTTGCGAGAGTGCTGCACCAGCCTTTTCCGCCATGATGATGCCGTCACCCGTCGCGCCGACGCTGGCCGTCGACGGATATCCGGCCCACTGCGGGCTGAAGCGCTTCACGAGATCTGGGTTCGAAGCAAAGCCGCCGGTAGCCAAAATCACCGCTTTTGCGTGAATCTCATAAGAGCCCTTGGGCGTCGTCACCCGAACGCCGGACACGCGGCCGTCTGTACCGACGATCAAATCAGTCGCCTTCGTATCGGTGCGCGTTTCGATGCCGAGCGCATCCACACGTGCCTTCATGACGGGCACCAGGCTCGTGCCGAGCGCGCCGCCGTCTTTGGGCGTGTGCTGGGAGCCGTTGATCACGCGGGATAGGTCCGCACCCATGCCGATAAGCCAATCCGCAGTGGGGCCGGAGAGATCAGCGAGCTGCTTCACGTTGGCGAGTTCCTGACCCCGTGCGCCTTTTTCAAGTTTGGCGTAATAATCCGCGGCAGTATAGGGTTTGGCGGAGCTCATCTGCACTTTGGACCCGCCGGCATTAAAGGCTGTAGAAGCCAAGAGCGTTGTGCCGCCCACGAGCGGCAGTTTTTCAATCAGGAGCACCTTCGCTCCGGCTTCCTTGGCTGCAATTGCGGCCCCCATGCCGGCGCCGCCGGCGCCCACCACCAATACATCCGTCGAATTATTGGTGGGCAGCGCAGCATCCGTCTGATGCGTCTTTTTCAGATCTGCAGCGGTTCCGCCCGCTTTTTGGAGAGCCGCTTCGACCGCTGCCGTCACAGCCCGCGAGGAATTCGTCGCACCCGAGACCGCAACGACGGCCGTCGTTTGCCGGGAAATAATTTCCCTAGAGATCATAGCAATGGCCTCAACACCCAGGCCCGGCGTTTCTTCACCGCGCACCACTTTGATGGATTTAATCGCCTGCCCTTGGATTTCAACCGAGAAGACAACGGGTCCGTTATTGCCTTTTGCCGATACCTCATAGGTCCCGTCCTGAAGCGCGGCCTGAACCGAACCGGCCAAACCTAAAGCCGCAAGAAATCCAATTGTGAAGAGCTTCCGCATATCTTTCTCCGCATCCAAACTTTCAGACAAGGATCCCTGTGAGCCTTGCCGCTGCGTTCCATTATCTGCGCCATTTAAATCCTGCGGACTTATGAAAAACACGGAATATGCACATGTAATACGTTTTCACTCCTTTCGCCGCAACGCGTTAACAGACCCCATTTTCCGCCGCTAAAAGTTCTATCGCCGATTGTTACGGTTTTAATGCTTTGCGGCCATCTCAATGCTTGGAGAACCGCCCGTTCGAGCTTTAGACTTTGGCCGCTCGCCCGCAGTCTTCGGAGGCCAACCAACGACTGCGGCACAAGTTCATATCAAAAAAGGAGGAAACCATGAATAATCTCTCACGCCGCTCGCTTATCCGCGGCGCCGCCGTGCTCCCAGCTGCCGGATTGGGTCTTGTCAGCACTGCCGATGCATCGTCCTCGCCAAAGCCAAAATTCGACGAAATCTATGATGTGGTGATCATTGGGTCCGGTTTTTCCGGTCTTGCTGCAGCCCTGGCTGCGCGCGAAGCGGGCGCTTCAGCTGCCGTATTTGAAAAAATGGCTTTCGTGGGCGGCAACTCCTCGCTTTCGGGCGGCATGTTCGCCGTACCGGGCTCGAGCGTGCAGAAAGAGCAGGGCATCAAGGACTCTCCCGAAGCACTGATGGCCGACATGGAGCGCATTGGTCTGGGTCTGGGCGATCCTCAGCATATTCGGTTCGTCTGTGAACACGCCGCAGAAACCTTTGAATGGACACGCAGCTATATCGGTGTGGACTGGAATCCAACGCTTACCGGCAAGGGCGGCCACTCCGCCGAGCGCTGTCTCATCACACGGCAGGGCACCGGCCAAGGCATCATTGTGCCGGCCGTTAAAAAGCTCGCTTCGCTCGGCGTTAAGCCCCGTACGGGCTGCTTCATGGAGAAGATCCTGCGCAGCCCCGAAGGACGCGTTCAAGGCGTTGAGATCCGTGAAGGGTATGTCTTCGGAAAGCCAGCCGCGGGCACCGTGAAGCGTATCGGCGCCCGGCGCGCCGTAGTGCTCGCCTGCGGCGGCTTCGGCGCTGACGTGAAGTATCGTCAGAAGCTCGACCCCAAGCTGGGCGCACAGTTTCTCACCACGAACCAGCCCGGCGCCACGTCGGAAAGCTGGCGCGAAGTCTCCCGCATTGGCGCGCGCGTCATTCAGGCCGATTGGATTCAGTGCCTGCCGTCCTGCTCTCCGCTCGAAAAAGGCATGGGGAAAGCCACGCACTTTGCCTCTATTTCCGGCTCGCTCTTCGGCTTCTGGCTTTCGAGCCTTACCGGAGAACGCTTCGTCAATGAATTCGGCGACCGCAAAGTCTTCACGGATGCCATTCTCACCGTCATCAATAAAGGCGGACACGCGCTTGCATTGAGCGACAGCGACGGCGTCGCACATCTCGAAAAGCTCCGCCCGGGCCTGTTCGACCAGATGATTGCAGAGAAGACCGTCGTCAAGTATGAAGATGCCGAAGCGCTCGCCAAAGCCTACAAAATGGTTCCGGAAGTTCTGAAAAAGACCATTGCGCAATATAACGATGATCTTGCCAAACAGAGCGATCCGAAGTTCGGCCGCCGGTTCGACCGTTCGGCCAAGCCCATCGGCTCGGGCCCCTACTATGTCTCTGAAATGAGTCCCAAAGTTCACCACTGCATGGGCGGCGTGGCTACCGCCGTTGACACGGCGGTACTCGACGTCATGACCGACAAGCCGATTCCCGGCCTCTTTGCGGCGGGCGAATTCGTGGGCGGCATTCACGGCGCCGTGCGCATCGGCGCGTGCGCGGTGATGGACTGTCTCGTCAATGGGCGTGAAGCCGGCCGCATGGCTGCCCAGTCCAAAGCCTGGTTCTAAAGTCGTTCATTAACCGTTGACCGGCCAGGAAGCGGCGCAAAGCTCAAATCGGCATTGTGCCGCGCTTAGGTCTCTATTCCAAAAACCCAAGATGTTCACGCCTGCCTTTCGACGCTTCGTATGGGCTGGCTGCGCCCTCTTCGCCGCAGCCGGCACCCCTGCCTGCACGCTCTTTGGCGCCGTCGGCGAAGGCATGGTCGAGGGCGGCGGAACGCTCGCCGCTAAAACCCGGGACGAACACCCCGGGCCGCAGCGCTTTGACATCGCAGTGCCTTCAAAGGGCTATGCCTACCTCGGACTCTTCACGGGCGACAAGCACCGCTTCAACATGGGCTTCAATGAGAAGGGGCTCTTTCTCGCCCGTTCAACTTCAGGGAGCCTTCTGCGCAAAGAGCGGCTGGCATTGCCGCGCTTCTTTAAGCACCGCTTGAGTGCAACCGACTGGATCATGCAGCATTACGCCTCAGTCGACGAAGTGCTCGCACACAAGGAAGTATTTGTCGAGCCGGTGAACTACCTTCTGGCAGACCGCACCAAAATCGCCGTCGTTGAGGTGATGCCGGGCGGTCAAACCACTGTCCGCATCACGGAACACGGGACGGCCGCCCACACCAACCACTTCATCGAACCGGAATCCGAAGCTCTCAACCAAAAAATCGGCTCGAGCAGCGCTCGCCGGCTCGAGCGCATTCGGGAGCTTCTCGCCGCTGCGGATAAACCCCTTAAGATCGCGGACATGGCGGCCATGACCCGCGATCGGCATGACGGTCCCGTCCGCAGCATTTGGCGCACCGGCACCAAGCCCGACGGCGTTCAGACGCTGGCAGCCATTGCCGTGAGCCTCCCATCAATCGGCAATCCGTCCCTGAACCTTACCTGGCGAACCGATCCGAACAATCCTCGCGCCATGGACTCGCTCGTCTGCAGCGTTGCGCCCGAAGATTTCAAAATGGGTACTGCCGCCTTCCGAAAGAAATGTTCCGCTGTGGAAAACCATCCTTGATTCGCTTGCATGAAAGGGCCGCCCGTTCAAAAGGAAGTCCACCGGCCGTCAGGGCTCAGAGTAATGAAGCAGACCGCAGGCATCAGCTGATAAAGAAGAGAAATGCAAGCGTACAGATCTGCACCGGTGCGGAACGCTTAATCACCTCTATCGGACTCACGCCTGCAATGCCCGAAATCACGATTACGCCGGCAGCCAGGGGCGAAGAGACGCGGCCGAACGTAGCGGCAACGCTTGCGAGGTAGCCGAGATCGGGGATCGTCATGCCGAACGAGGCGGCGTGCGGCGTAACGGCTTCATTAAAGGCAAAGGCCGCAGCGTCGCCCGAACCCGTCATGACGCCGAGCACATAGGGACCGACGGCCGCGCCGAGTTTGGCGAGGTCGGACGACCCTTTAAGCGCCTCGACGAAAACGTCAATGACCCCGCAGGAACGCAGGCCGCCGGCGAAAACGCCGGCGGGCTTTATGCGCGAGCAACTTATTTCTTGGGGAGTACGCCCGAAGCG
>ENA-ORLW01002365-ORLW01002365.1-human-gut-metagenome-genome-assembly--contig:-NODE-2365-length-17167-cov-28.351083_pt1 | contig 17167 bp, 16 predicted proteins | sample MGYA00243017_ERZ508829 | MGnify/ENA primary metagenome ERZ508829 (study PRJEB26277, sample SAMN04329776) | human gut metagenome | biome: human-associated habitat | host: Homo sapiens | place: USA...
GAAGTTAAGCTCACTTGTGCCGAAGATAGTTGGCTGGAAACGGCCTGTGAAAATAGGTAGATGCCGGCTTCTCTTTTATAAGCACCATTAGCTCAGTTGGTAGCGTAATTAACTCACACTAAAGCTGTGAATGATGAATTTCGACTGAACTATTCAAATTGAGATTTCACGATGTATCGCGTAAATCTCATATATGCACCATTAGCTCAGTTGGTAGAGCAACTGACTCTTAATCAGTGGGTCCTGGGTTCGAGTCCCCGATGGTGCACCATACCAAGCAAATCCGAACGTACTTCTTTTTGATGGTGCGTTCGGATTTGTTTTTTATAATATAGACTAGAATGTTAGAATGTTTATATAGACAGAATTTCTATAAGAAGGTATAATGTCTTTAATATTATTTATTTGGGCTTGTTTAAGGCAAACAAACTTAGTCTTCCAAAGTTTACTTTATGCTTTCTAATAGGTGATTGATTGGAACTTGGCGCCAAGGGAGGAAATTTTATATGGAACAGGAGTATAGATTAACAGGAACCTTGCCAGAGTTGCAGAATTTGCTTCAAAAAGAATTTAAAATGAGTCCTCAATCGGCAAAATTAGCAGCTTGTTTGCTTATATTAGAACAAAGGCCAGAGGACGAAACGGAAGAAAATCAATCGGCCTTATGGTTTCTAAGAGAACATGATCAATATGCGACTGCCATTTTGCAAACGCGTTATTCCATTTCACTGACAGAGGCTCGGAAAAATATAATAGAATTGCTGATTTTCCAGTTTGCAGGGATTTTGCTCGATAATGATTCGTTTGCGATGACAACTATATTAAATTGTTTGTGGTCAGTAGTAAAGGCTGGTACACATATACAAGACAATGAATGTTGTGCGTACTATCAGGCATTGAAGTGGAAAGCAATACATCCCACACAGGAATATTTTACAATTGATGATATACTTCCTAATGAGCCGGACAGAGTTTGTGTGCATTTGGATTCTCTGCGTGATGAAAGATGGAAGTGTGAGGAATGTCATCAAGAAAGTTGTACAACATCTAAGGAAAAATTTAAAATCGTTTTGGATGCGTTATGCAGTCGAAACGTTTTCCAGAAGTTTAATGATATGTATCGGTTTGCTACATGAGGTAATTATATGGTAAATGAAGTTGGCGAAATGGATTCTGTGTCTCCAGATGATCACAATAATTCAGGAATATCCGTTTTTGAAATTGATAGTCCAGATTATAAATTGAATTTCCTTTCTTGGATTCTTGATATTACACAAGAAGAAGCCGATAAAGGATTCGAATTTTTAAAAAGGAATAATAAATCAATAGAAGTTCTTTGGGATCTGTTGGAAAATTTAAAGGTTTTTACAGTTGTTGTTGAAGACCATTATGTTGATCGCGTCTATAGAGATAGTTACTATTTTTATTATTCTGGAAAACATTTTAGTTATACAAGATTCTGTAAACGGCTAAGCATTTTTGACGGAAAACTAGAAAAGAATTTTTTTGACTATTGTAGCGAAGAGTTACAACAGAAATTTGTTGGAACAATAGTAATAAGACCCATACCGGAGCGATCAATAGGAAGGACTCTATTAAGTCCTAAATATTTCTTGCCCATAGACAAAAACGGCTATGTGCGATTAGCCAAGTATGTTGTGACAGTTTTTGGAAAGCAATTAGAAGTTTGGGCTTTTCCCTATGGTATGCAAGATGGAGAAACAACCTCTTGCGCTGAAGTGACAATACTGAATTTGCTAGATTACTATAGCCAATCTTATCCAGAATATCACTATTTGCTCCCTAGTGAAATTAGTCATCTTGTGGAAAAAAGTAGTTTTGAAAGAAGAATGCCAACTACTGGATTGAGCTATGAATTAATTTCTAAAGTTTTTTGCGAAGCAGGATTTTATCCAAGGCTATATTCAGCAAAAAAAATGCCTAAAAATAAGTTTAGACATATATTGAGCTATTATATAGAGTCTGGTATACCTGTGGCGATTGGGTTAAAAATAGCCGAGGAAAATAAGCATTCTATTATTTGTATTGGTCATATGCAGCCGGAGAAAATACAATTAGGGCAAATTTTAAATTGTGCAAACAATAGTGAAAGTGATAATGTAGTATGGGTAAGCGATACAGCTGATCTGGTGGATACGTATTGTTTCATGGATGATAATAAGCGCCCATATAACATTAGTGAATGTGTAGAGGTTGCTAAATTAAATACAAGTATTTTGAGCTTAGATGGCTTTGAAGTAGAATACATGATGGTTCCACTTTACAAGAGAATGATTTTAGAGGCTGCTGATGCGTATGATATATGTATGAGTGTAATAGCAAGCCCCAAATTTGGTATAAAGAGTTTTTCTCAAGAGTGGGATTCGGAGACAAAAAAACAATTACTTGGAAGTATTGATCATGAGCTTGGTACGAAAGAAGAACCACTAGTTATAAGACTGTTTATGGCTTCTTCTCGTACTTTTCGAAAAAAGCGAGATACACAGTTCAATGTGGATAATAAAGAAATTCAAGACTATTATAATATGACGGTATTTCCCAAATTTGTATGGGTGTGTGAGATATCAAGTAAGGCATTATATGAAAATCAGCAAGTGCTAGGAGAAATAATAATTGATGCTACATCATCACCAGACGCGAAGATGGATAGTATAATAATTGTAAATTACCCATATGCGCTTTGCCGGCGGATGCCAGAGGATTTTCTAAAGGCTAGTGAGGCTTGCTTTGAAGAAGTTAAGGAATGGAAGCCTTATGATATTTTTCGTGGTAATTTAACAGATTGCCAAAGCTTGTGAATTGGGAAGAACATTTATAACAGGAGTAAGGTTACAGAAAATACAGTAAGATACTAGACAGAGCAACGATAATATGTTAAAATAGTATATCCGCCTAAAACAGGTTAATAAGCGAGAAAAATCCACCTAGTTTTAGCGTGACCTGATCAAGGGGGCTTAATATGGCACATTTGGATGCAAGAGTTCTTCCTTTTGCAAAAAGGGCGTCATCTGTAAAACATAGCGGTAAGGTTGTTCGCACAATTACGCGCAGTGAGATTGCTGAGCTAAATAAGGCAATAGAACCCAAAATTCGGCAAAATGAAAGAGAGCGAACTGCAAGTATGCATGCAGCGGCTAGATGTATTGTTGGGGGTAAATAACAGATTTACAAAAATTAGAAAGATAAAAGGCTTAACTATATTATCGTTTGCTTCCTAATTATGCATACAGGACAAGAAGCTACCTAATAGGCATGCTGAGTTCTAGATGGAGAGGCGTTGGACAAACAACGTCTCTCCATTCTTTATATAGGTGCGTTTTTGTAAATAAGAATGCTTGTTATTCTGCTTTACTTGAACAAGTCAAGGAATCTACAAACTCCGCCCAACTTATCTCCCCCAACTGGTACTTACTCAATGCCATCTGCGCCTGCTTGCGCCAAGCGTTGTACTCGTCCCGCATTTTCTGGTTATCTGGGGCTCGGGAGCAGCGCATCTGGTAGCGGTTACGCATCTTGTTGTAGAGCTCCTTGGCTTTGTTGGCCTTCAGCTCCTCAGCATAGGCCAGCTTGGCGGCAATGTCCTTGCAGGTGGCGCCGGTTTCCGGGTCCAGCATTCGCTCACAATACTTGGCGCGGCTGGAGAAAGGAACAAACAGCCGGTGGCAGCTCTCACAGACAGTGACCGGAAGGTCCTGGGCGCACATCTGTACGAATTCCAAAAAGAGTAACGCGGGCAGCGTATCGCTCGCGTAGAACGTGGCGGCAGAAATGCCGCCTTTTTTGTTGTCTGTGGGCCGTTTGTACCGGGTCTGGATATGGATGTCGTCCTCCAGCTTGTGGTATTTCTGGTAGGTCGAATCGCCATTTTCCGCCAGTTCCACCAGCAGCTCCGAAGGGTGCTGGCCATGCTCTGTTCTGGGGCGGCCATCCTCGTCCACCAGTGTAGCCTCGATCAGCTGGCGCAGATCCGTTTTGCCGTCCACCAACTGTTGCAGCAAGGTCACAAAGGATTCTAATACCGACAGCGCCGTCCGGCACAGGGAGGTGTCCCCGGTATCACGCTGGATAAATACCTTCATCTGGTCGGTGTACTCCGGAAAGTTCCGGCAGAACCCTTCCATGATGTCACTGGTTAAGGTCAATTCACCGAGGTGGGACATTCTGGCGCGCAATTCATCAAATGTATACGAACTGTCATTTTTTTCAGTCTGTATAAATTGCCATAGGCTATGTTGGGTCGCTTTCAGTTCCCGCTCATTGCGACGGAAGGTAGCCAGCGTATAGCCCTCCACAAGATCAAACAGAGCAGGGGAAGCCTGCCGCACAGCGGTGGCAAAGTCATGGTAAAAGGAAGCCACCTGGTAATATACACAGGTGTCAGGCGTTGCCAGGCTCTGCTGCATCGTCTGATTTTCCGGGAAGTTTACGCCCCGGAATTTTTCCAGCAATGTGCGGCCCCGTTCCAGATAGGGGGCGGCATCCAGGTCCAGGACACCGAACATCAGGGAACCCAGCGGATATGTATGCTGGAGCGTGTCGTAACTCTGGATATATTCGGTGCGGCCTTCAAAGAAAAGGTACGTCTGGTAGTTCAAAATTTGTCACCGTCCTGTGTTGGAGCATAGTTGGCGGAAAAAGGCTCTGTGTTTTTCGGTGTTTCAGAAACAGCCGAGAAAAGTGTGTGAATCATCCAACATGAAAACAGTCTAACACATCTTGAAACGGACTGCAAGGCGTTGTATGCTGTATGTGTCGGAAAAATCTATGATGAAATAATCAAACATTTTCTGGGGACAAAAACAACCGGAAAAGAGGGATGCCAGAAGCCAAAACCCGCCACCAACCCATGATCTAAGGAGGTGCCATCTGAACCATGAACTCGTTCCCGCAGAGGAAAATCTGAACCGTATCGATGGGTTCCTGATGATACCGTCCAGCCTTCTTACAGAGCAACCCTACCGGCAACTTCCCGGCGAAAGCAAGCTGCTGTACGGCCATTTGTTGGGGCTGTTGCGGTTGTCGGCCCAGGATACCACCGGGCACTGGAAAGCCAACGGCAGGCCCTGTGTGAGCCTTTCACGGGCCAGTGCCGGACGCCTGCTGCACTGCCAGCGGGAGAAAGCCGCCGGATTGTTCGCCGCTCTGGAACGCTGTGGTTTGCTGGAGCAGGTGCCGGGACAGTCAAACGGAAAGGCCCGGCGGTATTACCTCAATCTGCCCCGGCCCAAGGAACCCAACGAGCTGTAACCACCCGTCGGGAAATCCGTCCCGACCTGTCGGAAAAACGGACAGGCAGTTGACGGATTTGCCGACACCGACCCGCCGGAAAAACCGACACGATAAAGATAGAAGGATATATCTAACTAAAAGAGAAATAGAGAAAGAATTCCACACCCCGCGTTTTGCAAAAGGTGAGCAAAGGCTATGGTGAGTGGCTTCCAGAGGTAACCACAGACGTAGTAACCGCTACGACGGCGGCTCAACCGGGAAAAAATGGCACACCGATTTTGGTTGGCAGCCGTATCCCAATCCCTCCCGCCGCAGCGGGCCCACTGGCACTTTGCCGGCAGCGCCGGAAAGTGTCATAGTGGGTCAGATGCTTTCCAAAGCATCTGCGTACCCCATCCGCAGCAGAACCGTACCCAAGAAAGGAGTCGCCTATCAGCAAAATCCATCGGACCGTGGTGCGCAATGAGCGCTACCGTAAAAATGCCATCTCGGTGCGGGAGCGGCACAACGAACGCAAGAACGAAGTGTACTCCAACCCGGATGTGCTGCTGCCATACAGCCGCAACAATGTGACCTTCAAAACCTGCGAGGCAGCTACTTATGCCCAGCAATTTGACCGGATGGTGGAAGAAGGTGTCGTTTCCACCCGAGGTCTGAAACCGGATGCCTACGTCTTTGATGAGCTGGTGTTTGATGTGAACACCGACTATTTCGAGACCCACGGCGGCTATGAGTACGCCAAGCAATTCTACGCCGAGGTGTACGAGCTGGCCAAGGGGATCGCAGGCGGGGAACAGTACATCATCTCGGCAGTCATGCACGCCGACGAGCGCAACCGGGAAGCCAGTGACCGGCTGGGAAGGGATGTGTTCCACTATCACCTCCATGTTGTCTACCTGCCGGTGGTGGAAAAGCAGATCCGCTGGTCCAAACGGTGCAAGGACCCGGCGCTGCGGGGTACCGTGCGGGAGACGATCATGCAGGTGAGCCACAGCAAAAAGTGGCCGATGGTCCCCATGACCGACGAACAGGGACAGCCTGTGCTGAAAAAGAACGGCAAGCCCCGGTTGGTAAGTTCTTACAGCCTGCTGCAGACGCAATTCTTCGAGCATATGCGGCAGGCGGGGTTTACCGACTTTGAGCGTGGTGTACAGGGCAGCGATGTCGAACACCTGAACGTACTGGAATATAAGGTCCAGAAGGACCGCCAGACAGTGGCAGAACTGTTTGACCAGACCAAACATCTGCAAGGCCAGCGGAAGGAGCTTATCTCCCAGGTGAAGAACATTTCCGGGTCGATCCGCGATGTGGCGGACATCGAGCAGCGGGCCAAAACCAAAGGCGTGCTGGAAAAGCGGGTTGAACTACCGGTGCAAGATTTTCAGACGCTGTGTGAGATGGCAAAAGCCAGCGGCAAACTGCAGGCAGAAAACCGCAGTCTGCAGATGCAGCTACAGCAAAGCACGATGAGGGAACAGGAAGTGCGTCAGCGCCTCCACCGCTGCGAGGAACAGCTGGATGCGGTGCTCAACGAGACACGGCCTTACCGGGAAGCTATGCGGGTGGCGCCGGAGCAGGTGCAGGCGTTTGTGCTGGGCATCTGCCGCCGCCAACAGGAAGAAAAGCGGCTGAACCGTCAGCAGCGCCGCCAGAGGGCCAAGGGGCAGGATCGATGACAGAACACATCATAAGGCAGCAGGGGGCAGCCCTGCAGAAAGGAGCCGCTACGGAAGATCGGCAGGAGAAAAAAATAGCACAGGCAGCGGTGTCCGCCAAGCACCGGGAGGACGGTGTGCCCCAGCAGGAGCTGGAACGGTTTGCCCGGTTCCTGCTGCCAAAGATCCAGGCGTTTTACCAGTCGGAAGAGGGACAACGGCTGTTTGATGAGTGGAAAAACAGGAAAAACGCGGAAGAAAAAATGAGAAAGAGCAAGGAATCATAAAAATTTCCTGAAAGTTGGCGTGGTGCCGGAAACGAAAAAGCTAAAGAAAGGGTGAAGTTTGTGGGTCACAAGAGCCATCTGGCTCTTGTGGCATTTTTCTTGGAGATGCTTCTTTTGCCCCAAATACCTTGCATTGCAAAAATTTCCATTCCCAAATCGTTTTCTAAATAAATGGGCTTATATGAATGAAAGGGAGACGAAGAGCATGGAAGGATACGGAGAAGCGGTTTTTGCGACGGAATATCTTTGCAAGGAATACCGACATACGGTGGCGTTGCGGGATGTGAGCATCACAATCCCGCGCGGGCAGATCTACGGTCTGATCGGAGAAAACGGCGCGGGGAAAACCACCCTGCTGCGAATTTTATGCGGTCTGACTCGCCCCACACGGGGCAGACTGCTACTATTTGGTGCGGCAGACGCTGCCCGACAGTCAGAAATGCGGCGTCGGATGGGGTGCCTTGTGGACGGCCCTGCCTTGTACGCGGATCTGACCGCATGGCAAAACCTGAAAGTGCAGTGCCTGCAGCAAGGGTTAAATGAGGCGGATATTGCTCCCACCCTGCAACTGGTGGGTCTGAAAGACACTGGCAGCAAACCTGCCGGAAAATTCTCGCTGGGGATGCGCCAACGGCTGGGGCTGGCGGTTGCTCTCTTGGGGAAACCGGAATTTCTGGTACTGGACGAACCGCTCAATGGACTGGACCCGATGGGGATACAGGAACTGCGACATCTTCTGGAAAAACTGAACCGGGAACAGGGGATGACGATTCTGCTGTCCAGTCATATCCTCAGCGAGTTGCACCAGCTTGCGACAAGCTACGGTATTTTACATAATGGGCAGCTGCTGGAACAACTGACGGCAGAAGAACTGGACGCCCGCTGCAGCAAGTATCTGTTAGTCCGTACGGACAATGACCGACGGGCGGTAGACATCCTCCGCAAGATGTTTCCGGAAGCTATCTGTCAGGCAACAGTGGAGGGGCTGCGCTTGTCCCCGGTAGGAAACGAGGCAGCAGCGACAGCTTCCGGTGTGCTAATGGAGAATGGCTTGCATGTGCAGGAACTGGCAGTGCGCAGCGAAGGGCTGGAGGCATATTTCACGGCCTTGGTGGGAGGTGACAGCCATGCCGATGCAGGCTAAAGCGGAAGGAGTCAAACTGTTCCATGCAAAAGCACAGCTATGGGCTTTGCTGGGGTTTGTTCTGGTGCTGCTGTGGTTTGCCAACAGTGGGACCATGTATTTTATGGTGGCGGGTGATCTTCTGAACCCGCTTGACTCCATCGGATTTTTCAAGGATGTGGCGATGGGAAGTGGGCGGTCCGGCTTGCAGCTGGTGCGCAGCTCTCAGAGCCTGACAGTGTTCAGCTGGCTGATCCCCGTCAATCTGTGTGTGGCGCAATTCGCGTCGGAGCGCCGGGCACGCACCGATGAATTGTTCGTCAGTCATGGAGGACGGTTGTCCACTCTATACAGCGCCAAATTCGGGGTGGTCTGCGGTTTCTGCCTGCTTTTGCAGCTGGCCTTTTACGGAATCTGCTTTATCATCACAGCCATCCAGATGGGAATTGCGCCCGCGCTCGGAACAGTTCTGTTGTTCTGCGCAGTATCGGTGGGAAATCTTCTGGTGCTGGGGGCTTTCCTGGCATTGGCGTCGGTCCTTACACTCTGGCTGAAAAACCATGCTGCCGCGGCACTGGTGACCAGTATTCTGCCGTTGGCAGGAGTGCTGCTTTATCAGGTACAGTATGAAGATTTTTCTACTCAGCCTTTTCTGATACAACTGGCGGCTAAGGCTATGCCCACCTATTACTGGTCCCGGCTGTGTGCTTTGAACATCACGCCGCAGTTTTGTGTCGAATTTGTAGCTTGGGTGATTGTGGCCCTTGCTGTGGCGGCAGGGCTGGGATGGATGGCACTTCACCGTCCGGATGCCGGAAAGCAGCGCAGTGCCAGAAAGGCGCACGCAGTCCTGCGGCGTAGGGAAAAATCTGCCGCTCGACAGGGAATGCACCGGGCCAGCACTTTCTCCGCAGCTTTGTATGCCCTTCGCTGCACTCGCCTGCCAGGAATGCTGGCTCTGTTCAGTCTGCTGTGCATGGCGTTTGCTCTGGGAGTCAGTGAATCCCGCATTGTGGACGCTACTTGGGCAGACGGCAGGCGGGTAGGCATTTTTCCCGGCGGTTCGTTGCCAGTGGGAAGCGCGGCGGATGCTGCTCTCGGCACGGTGCTGTCAGTGGGCATCCTTGCGTGGATTGCAGTCATTCTCGTGGTGGTGATGGCATTCCACCAGAACAAAACAGCGGGCGCTGCCCGGTTGGCGGTCGCCCATGGCGTAAGCCGGGTCCGATATATGGTTGGAAGTTTTGCGGCGGAAACGATTATGCTCCAAGGGTGGTACATGGTGTTGTATTTCCTGCTGTCGGTTGTCACGGGAGCCCTCTCCCAGCCGGGACGCACGGCGTTTTTCTGGATGCAGAGCGCCTGGATTTTGCAGGCAAGCTATGCGGTGGTTTGGCTGGTATGCCGACTTTGCAGCAGTGAATTGGCGGGGGCTACTTTCTGCTTTGTGGTGACTCTGGCTGGAGTCATTGTGAGCGTTTCTGCCCCGGATCCGGCGGCAGTTTCTCCCTTGTCCGCGCTATTGTTTTATGCAACACCTATGCCCTATTGGCTGGCTCTGGGCGGGGGGTATTCGATTCCTTGGCAGGCTGTTGGTTATGGCGCAGGTGTTACCGCCTTGTGCTTGGCGGCAGCGCTGGCTATCACGACAGTGAGAGATGTGGAGTAAAAGTAGCTTCTGTGTATAGCGGAACAAAATACTTGCGAAAGACCTCTAATTCGATTATACTTGAATTAACGAATTTTGCAGGAGGTCTTTCCATGGATGTATCCGTAGGCACCCGCCTTCGCGTGCTGCGCAAGGACGCGGGACTGACCCAGGCCCAGCTGGCGGCGCTGGCAGGAACCAACCAGGCTGCCATCAACCGGTACGAGACTGACCGGGCGGCGGCGCCCTACCGTATCCTGGTCTGGTATGCCACTTATTTTAATGTATCGCTGGACTATATCTTCGGCCTGTGTGAGGACCCCCGCGGGCAGTATGTCTGCGTCACGCCGGAGGAGGCACAGGAAGTGGTGCAACGCAAACCGGATTGGAGCGAGTTCGTGGAAGCCTGCTTCACGCCGGGCAGCGAGCTGAACCGCCGCCTGAAACAGATGATCCTCAATATGGGAGAAGAGGAAAAGCACAAGTAAGGAGGTGCACGCCATGAATGCCGTGATCTATGCCCGTTACAGCAGCGACAACCAGCGGGAGGAATCCATCGAGGGCCAGCTGCGGGAATGCAAGGAATATGCCGACCAGAACGGCATCACCGTGGTGCGGACCTACATCGACCGGGCACTGTCCGCCAAGACCGACAGCCGCCCGCAGTTCCAGCAGATGATCCACGACAGCGCCACCCACACCTTTGAGGCGGTGCTGGTGTGGAAGCTGGACCGCTTTTCCCGCAACCGGTACGACTCGGCTCACTATAAACGCATCCTCAAAAATAACCGTGTCCATGTGGTGTCGGTGACAGAACCCATCTCCAACACGCCGGAAGGCATCATGCTGGAGAGTCTGCTGGAAGGCATGGCCGAGTACTATTCGGCGGAGCTGGCCGAGAAGGTCAGCCGCGGTCACAAGGAAAATGCCTTAAAGGCAAAGTTCAACGGCGGTCCGGTGCCGCTGGGCTATCGCATTGACAGCGAGCATCACTACCAGATCGATCCGAATACCGCGCCGGTGGTGCAGGAAGCCTTCCATCGGTACGCGGCGGGGGAGAGCATCCGCAGCATCATCGAATCGCTGAACGCACGCGGCATCCGCAACAGCCGGGGCAACCCGTTCACCAAGAACAGCTTCCAGACGCTGCTCAAGAACCGCCGGTATCTGGGCGAATACCGCTACAAGGATACCGTCATCCCGGACGCCATCCCGGCTATCATCGACCCGGATTGCTTCGATGCAGTGCAGCGCCGGTGCGAGATTCACCGTCAGGCACCGGCCCACAACAAGGCAGATATCCATTACCTGCTGACCACCAAGCTGTTCTGCGGCAAGTGCGGCACCATGATGGCAGGGGAGAGCGGCAGGAGCCACACGGGCACGGTCCACTGTTATTATAAATGTGGTACCCGAAAACGCAGCGGCAAGGAGGCTTGCAGCCTGAAGCCGGTGCGCAAGGAGCCGCTGGAACAGTTTGTGGTGCAGACGGCACTGGAAAAGGTGCTGAATGACCGGGTCATCGACTTGCTGGCGGACAAGCTGCTGGAATACCAGAGCAAGGAAAACACCCGTCTGCCGGTCTTGCAGGCCGAGCTGAAAGAGGTCAAGCGCCGCATCGACAATCTGGTGACGGCCATCGAGCAGGGCATCCTGACGCCCTCCACCAAGGCGCGGATGGAGGAGCTGGAACAGCAGCGGGAAGCGCTGGAAACCAGCATTCTGCAGGAGCAGATCGAGAAGCCGCCCATCACACGGGAGCAGATTCTGTTCTGGTTCGATCAGTTCCGCCACGGCGACCCGGCGGATATCGTCTTTCAGGAAAAGGTCATCGACTGTTTTGTGAACTCGATCTATCTGTTCGATGACCGTATCGTGGTGAATTTCAACTATCAGGAGGGCGGCCGCCCGGTATCTTTAGAAGAAGTACTTGGTTCGTTTTTGGATGGGAATGGTGCACCAGAAAAGACTGCAACGATGGTTGCAGTCTTTTTTATTATCGAAGATAAATCAAAGCATTTGTTATATAGGATAAGGTGATAGCAAATGAAATTAATAATTAAGGAAGTTTATAGTAATTTTCGTGTAGATAAAAACTCAAAGGCAATATTCGTTGGTATGCTACAAGGAGTGCTTGAAGGACAACAGCTTGATACGTTGGACTATTTTGTAGTGACGGATCCTGAAGCAGGAGAATTTGAAAAGGCAGTAAGTAAATATGCTGCAATTGTTGGAACAGAGGCGAATGTTACTCGTGATGGTTCGTATCGTGCGGAGGGAAAAACTTTATCGGGGTTAGGTAACGATGGTAGACTCCATCAAACAATAATAATTACATCGGCTATATGTAGACAAGCCATTATGGAAGTTGCTTTTATGTTAGGGTATCTTAACATGGATGAGAAAACTATACATGAAAAGCAATTGGAACAGCTGTATAGTGTACACCTAATAGTACACGAAATCGGGCATGCTGTAGATTATGAGAACCGATATAGAATGTTCGGGACAGTTAATACAAAATCTTTTTACAATCTTGGGAATGAAAGGGAAAGGCAAGAATATTTTCTTGAAAACGCTTTTAGTCTTTGGGGCGAGTATTATGCAGAAACATTTTCGTTCAAGAATTTTAATAAGACACCAAATAAAAATGAAGGAAACTTACTATGGTGCATAGATTCCTATTTTGAAAATCAAGTAAACTTCTATTTGGAACGTGCTTATAGAATACTTTACTTTTTTGTATTGTCAATGGCTTACGAGCATGAAAAGCTGGATCATAAAGAGTACATGAATTTTGATAGGCTTGGTAAGGAGAAAAGCCTAGTAGAATATCTGCCCTACTTTGCTCAGGTAGAAAAAGCAATCTATAAGTTGTACCAGAATTATCCTCATTGGAGCTCCACTAAGGACTTAAATGAATTGGCGAAAGCATTTACTAATCTTATACAGCATGAATACGAAAAAAGTAGATGGAATAATCATTAAATGCCATATTTTCTTTATACTTGTTTTTGAAAAGGGGGCTTGTAAAATCTTATAAAGGATTTAATTCCTACGATTGTAATTGTTGCTTCTCAAATTAAGAAATGTTATACTTACTGCAGATGAATTTTTTCTTTCGTAGATTGCAGTATGTCAAAAATAAATTTAAATATTGAATATTATTTCTTTTGTTGGGGAAGTAACAATAATGAAGTTAGATATTGAAGATAATAGCCTTCGAGAATTGCTTCAAAAACGAAAAGAATATATTGGAGGAAGCTGGGTTGGTTCTGTTGGTAATATTATTGCTGGAATTTCCTTAGCATTAACTGTCTATTCTTCAGGTTTTCCGTCTAATTGGGTGAATATATCACTCTACTTACTTTCGGCTTTCTTTACTCTTATAGGAGCAGTATATCTGTGGAAACAAACCGGGAATCGTGCTTACAATTATTTAAATTTATATGATGATATTAAATGTTTAAGTACCACAGAAAGTCAATACTCCTTGGTTGCAATTTTGAATGATTTTGAAGGAGAATTAGCTAACAAAGTTCTACTCCAGTTTTTCAATAATGGTTGGGAAACATATATGTTTCTTTCATTTGCAACCGCGCCTGATAATGATGAGAATAATGTGATTTGCAGAGTCGCCGCAAAGCTAAAAGTGGAGCGAAGCAAAATAAATATTCGATTTCTAGAAGAGATTCCGTACCAGCCAAAATATTCGCCAAAGCATCGTACTACCAGAATGTATCATAACAAGTACTATCAAGTCAGGATTGAACAGTTTCCTGAACACATGAAGCAATCCACTTTTACAGTTGATGGAATAAAATATAGATGGATGACACTTGAAGAAATGTGGGACAACGAAAATATAAGAAAGAATAATGCTGATGTCCTAAAGGAGTTTGAAAAATATATTTTTAATTCCAAGGACAAATGATTATGAACAGGAGAAAGATGTTAGTATGCTTCCCGATTCTCTATATATAAGACTTAATAGAATATGCAATTTGTCATGTCCGTTTTGCCTTGCTTCCGGCGGCTTAGAAGGTCTCACCACGGAGGAAATAAAAAAGGTGTTATTAATTTTGAAGTCTAGTGGAGTAAAAAAGGTGAAATTGACAGGAGGAGAACCGAGCTTACGAGCTGACCTATTTGAAATAATAGATTTTTGTATTGAGCTGGGATTATCGGCTTCTGTTTATAGTAATCTGTATGTATCATCAAATGTGGTTGATCGTTTGTTGAATTATCCAATTTCCATATCAACAAGTATCCATGGAACTGAGTTTTATCACGATTCAGTTACAAAGATAGGCGTATATAAAATAGTTTATCAAAATATACGGAGATTTACTAAAGCGCATATACCGGTGTCTGTTCATATGGTAGTAATGAATAGAAATTATATTTATGCGGAGGATGTGATAAACGAATCTGTAAAAGCGGGTGTGGAGAAAATTGTATTCCAAACTCTGATCCCAAGGGAAAAAGGAAAAGCACTCTTTACGAATGCCAACGCTGGCGAAGAGGAAAGCGTTGGAAAGGTTCAAGAAAGAATAGCTTCATTATGTACACTAAAAGAAAAATATTCATCGCAGATAGAGGTTGAGTTTAGCAATTTATATCAAAAAGAATGTTATGTATTAGAAACGAATGGCAATCTGTATGCGGAAAGAGAATGTGCAGATAAAGATCGGTTGATACGGAGCTTTATATAATGATAAATGATGAACTTACAAAAGAGATAATGTTGAAGTGCGTTCAATTGGCAAGAGAAAGTGCGAAAACTAAACAATATCCGATTGCTGCAATTGTCACAAACCATGATGGAACGATATTATCAATGGCGAAGAGTAATTTACGACAGGGAAATGATCCAACAAATCATCCTGAAATTGATGCAATTCGTGGAGCCTGCAAAAAATTAGATACCAGATTTTTACGGGGGTGCTATTTATATACCACTTTAGAGCCATGCCCGATGTGTACATCGGCGGCTATTTGGGCAAGGATGCAAGGAATCGTTTATGGTGCATATTTGGAAGATATAGAACAATTTATTGTAAATAATCCTGCCCGAAAATTTTCTTGGAGGCAGATACCCATTAAGGCTCGAGATATAATAAAATTTGGAACTCCGTCTTTGGAGGTGTATGAAGGAGTACTTCGTGAAGAGTGTATGCAATTATTTTGTTGAATAGAAGAACTCGCCTCATAAAATTAGTATATAATTTGAAAGATATGAAACATCAAATTGTATAGGTAAAATAAATGCAAAACTACAAGGGAAATATTTATAGGGATAAGTGCGCCCATTTTTAGCCGCTCGGTTTCTGACAATGCCGGAACCGGGCGGCTTTTTGTTTTGCCCCCCTCTCCACACCTCTCCCCCTAGTATAAATTTACCGGCTGGGAAGAAAAGTTATCTACCAGCCGTTTACATAGATCCGCAAATTTCAACGACAACGAAAGCGAGGCAAAAACCATGAACATTGGCATCGATCACGGCTACTACGCCATCAAGACGCGGCATTGTTCTTTCCCAGCCGGTCTTACAGCCTATGGCAGCCACGAACCTTACACCCGCCAGGGACTCCTTGAGTTCGGCGGGTGTTTTTTTATTTGCGGCACCGGACGGCAGCCAATCCAGCGCGACAAAACCATCAACGACAACTACTACCTGCCGACGCTGATGCATTAGCGCAGGAAATCCGCAGCCGGGGCGCACCCACCGAGTGTACGATTCGAATCGCGGCGGGTCTGCCGCTGACCAGCTATGGCAGGGACAAGCCGAAGTTTCGTAGCTATCTGCTTCGTTCTTCCCAGCCGGTTCAGTTCCGCTACGAGGGTGTGGAATACAGCATCACCATCGCGGATGTGCAGCTATTTCCCCAGGGCTTTGCGGCATTGATGGCCGAACCGGATCTGCTGACCGACGAACCGTCGCTGCTGCTCATGGACATTGGCGGCTGGACGGTGGATCTGATGCGGACCGACAACGCCCTGCCGGTAGCAGAAACGGCGCACAGCCTGGAACTTGGGATGATTCGTTGCATCGACGAGATCCGGGAACGTGTCCGTCAGGAAACAGGTCTTTCGCTTACTGATGCCCAAATCGAACAGATGCTGGCGGGCCAGCCCTGCAGCCTGGCTGACGAGGTGCGCAGCATCGTGAACAAACAGGGGCGGCTGTATACCGAGCGGTTGTTCTCCGCAGTCATGGAAGCGGGCTTCGATCTTCACGCCATGCCTCTGGTCATGCTGGGCGGCGGGGCCTGCATCGTGAACCGCCACGTCAGCCCCAAAGACGGCCTGTGTCGGGTTATTCCGCTGCTGGACGACCGGGTGAACGCCATCGGTTTTGAGCGCACTTTGGGCCGCGTTCAGGGCGCGGTGAGCGAGGGGTGAAACGGCCACAATACGTTTTCCGACCACAGCTCAGTATCCCGGACCATCGGCGAGCCTGGACCTGCCTGCAGCAGATGCCGGCAAACCAGCGCAAAGATTTTCTGGTCAGGGCGATTCTGGCCGAGGAACAACGGGATGCGTTCAAGCAGATCCTGAGGGAAGTGATCCGGGAAGAACTCGCGCGCGGAGTCGTGATCCAGGAGCCTACCAAACCGACTGAGGAGAAAGAGGTGCCCAAACAGACGCTGGATTTTTTAGCATCCCTTTGCGACTGACCACTGTCTTGCCATTGTTGCTTATGATACATTCTGGGCGCGATATTCAATGAATTATCGTTGGTTTTTGTGAATGGCTTTGCCGATGCGTTTGCAGTATGCTTTGCTTATATGCAGCTGCCAATAAAAGTAAGCAGCAAAATTATTTCCTGAAAACTCAAGCGTTCACCTCCCTCATAATTTGGAGGTGACAATCAAGAGTAAATTATATCAGAAGGGGAGAGGACTGTCAAAATAAGCTCTCCAAATCCTTAATGGCGGTTTGTTGGTACAATACCAATGAACCGTTTTTTTCATGCAAAAATTCCGGAAGCCCCAAAAGGCAACCGTTTATTATAGATTGTATAATACAAAAAATGGAGGTATTTCCCATGAGCATCATTATCGGCATCGACCACGGCTATTACGCCATCAAAACAGCCCACTGCTCGTTCCCGGCAGGACTGACAAGCTACGGAGAACACGAACCCTACACCCGCCAAGGACTCTTAGAGTTTGGCGGGTGCTTTTTTGTTTGTGGCTCC
>ENA-ORLW01002372-ORLW01002372.1-human-gut-metagenome-genome-assembly--contig:-NODE-2372-length-17124-cov-4.239749_pt1 | contig 17124 bp, 12 predicted proteins | sample MGYA00243017_ERZ508829 | MGnify/ENA primary metagenome ERZ508829 (study PRJEB26277, sample SAMN04329776) | human gut metagenome | biome: human-associated habitat | host: Homo sapiens | place: USA...
GATATATATAGTTAAAACGAAATTTTTAAATTTATATAGCATGACTTTCAGAGTGGATTTGCAAATAGTAATCTTTTATAGTAAAAAATCAAAGCAAATCTTGTATTTTTAGCTAATTTACGATAAAATAAAAAACATAATTTGCGTTATAAATAATAAATATAAAATAAATAATAAAAATATATCACAAGTTGTAAAAAACTTTTTAGATTCTATGTATTAAAAGCGACAAATATTTGAATTTTTATGTATTAGAATTATTATAGAATTTTTAAAAGTATGGGGTGGTAAGGATGTTTCAAAATATAGCAAAAGACTTTGAAGATACAGAAAGTCAAGAAAATAGGGATGTAAAATTAGATAAAAAAGATAATATAAAAGAGGTATTATATAATATACTTACAAAAGAGAATATCTTTTTATATATAATATGTTTTTTAATATCAACAGTTAACTTTAGATTAGATTCTAATATTAATTTATCTGTATTTGGACTTGCAATACTTGCGGCAGCAATGAGTAATGGGATACCAATAGGTATTATATATATAATTTGTGGAATTGGAACATATATTGGTTCTGGCTTAGAAGGTCTACTTTCATATATATTTTCTAGTTTAGTATTATTTGCAAGTATTTATATAATAAGACCAAAAGTAGTAAACGAAACAAATGAAAAAAGGAGAATAGGACCTCATTTATTTCTTTCTACTTTAGCAGTATCATTAATACCTTTATTTTTTAATACATTTTTATTATATGATTTTTTAATTTCGATTATGATTAGTATTGCAATATATATTTTTTATAAAATATTTTCTAATTCGATTACTGTAATAAAAGATTATATGAATAAAAAAGCCTATTCTATAGAAGAAGTAATAGGAGCAAGTTTGCTTGTTGCTGTTGCGGTTTTGGCATTAGAACCAATACAAATTTTTGGATTCTCTCTAAAAAATATTTGCAGTATACTACTTGTACTAATTTTAGGCTGGAAACATGGAATATTAGTAGGTGGAGGAGCTGGAATTACAATAGGTGTTGTTCTTGGAATAATTAGTGATGGAGAACCAATTATGGTAGCATCATATGCAATTGCAGGACTAGTCGCAGGTTTGTTTAATAAATTTGGAAGAATACGGAGTAATTGCAGGATTTATTTTAGGGAACATATTACTAACATATGTTGCAAATGGAAATGTAGTACCAATAATATTATTTAGAGAAATCTTAATCGCATCAATTGCATTACTTGCAATTCCTAAAAATGTAGGAATAGAAATTGAAGACTTATTTGGAAAAGACAAATTACTTCCAGAAACAACAGGAAGAAGTTTAGAAGAAAATAAGGAAACTATATATAAATTGAATAGTATTTCAGAAACAATATCAGAAATGGCTAGGAGTTATAAAGAAGCAGCTGCAACTATTGTTGATGATGATGAATTAGAAAAACAAGAAGAATATAATAAAAAGATATTTATAGATGAGCTAAAAAACAGTTTAGAAGGACAAGAACAAAATATTTTATATGATGATATATATAATAATGAAGAAATACAAAAAGATATATATAAATGTTTATTAGAAAAAGAGATTATAACAAAAAAGGATTTATTAAACATTTTTGCAATGCATAATAATTATATAGTTTGCTCTGGTCAAGATGATAATAATGAATCTTTAGAAAATGATTTAAGTAAAATAATAAAATGTGTAAATTATTCTTATCGTATAAGCAATTTAAATTTTATTTGGAAGAAAAAAATAGATGAAAATAAGAAAAATGTATCTACACAATTAGAAGGTGTATCAGAGGTGATATCAAATTTAGCACAAGAGATATCTCCAAAACAAACAGAAAAATTTGCAGAAGAAAAAGAAAAGATAAAAATGTTTTTAAAACAAAAGGATCTAGAGATAAAAGATATTAGTATAAAACAAGAGAAAACAGGAAGATTTATTGTTACAGTATACACTAGGACATGTGAAGATATGGATGGAATAGAGTGTAATTCAAAAAAAATTGCACAAACATTATCAAAAGTTTTAAATCATGCCATGATTTTACAAAAACAAGAATGTGGTTTAAGAATAAATAAAGAAACTTGTATGTTTACATATATTTCTAAAGATAATTATAGCCTACAAGTAGGAATTGCAAAAGCAAAAAAGAAAGGTTCTCCTGTTTCTGGAGATACAAGTATTCAAACAAAATTAGATGATGGGAAATATCTACTTGCACTAAGTGATGGAATGGGTTCAGGTCCAGAAGCAAGAAAGAGTAGTAAAATAGCAATAAAAATGTTAGAGAGATTATTAACTTCAGGATTTCAAAAAGATACATCAATAAAATTAATAAATTCAATGCTTTCAGCAAATACAGATGAAGATATGTATGCTACTCTAGATATAGAGATATTAGATTTATATTCTGGAAATATAGAATTTATTAAAAACGGTGCATGTCCTACATACATAAAAAGAGAAAATGAAGTTCAAATATTAAAGTCTAAATCTCTACCAACAGGAATATTAGAAGATATTGACTTAGAAGTATATGACAAAGATTTACAAAATGAAGATATAATAGTTATGTGTAGTGATGGTATATTAGATTCTAATAAGGAATACCTAAATAAAGAATTATGGCTTAAATATTTATTAGAAGATATTCGGAACAGATGATGTTCAAAAAATTGCAGATATAATTGTTAATGAAGCGAGAGATAATGATTATGGAAATGAAAAAGATGATATGACTGTAGTTGTTGCTAAAGTGAAGAAACGTTAGAAGAGCCACGATTCAGTATTATCTTAATATCTTAAATTAAGGGTTATTACAAATTATGGGAAGAGAGAAAAAATTATATACAATTAATAATAAATAATTATTTTATATTATGATCATAAATATAATAGAATAAGTAAAGACTAAAAAATAACGCTGTATAAAAGATATAATAAATAAAAATGTTGCTTGGTGAAAAAAGCGACATTTTTATTTGTATCATATCAGATTTATTAAATGATTAAAAGAACTAATTTTATGAATTTGGTATATTATAAAAACAAAAAAGAAGGATAATTAGATTATGTATAAATTCATATAACACTTTGAGGTGTATAAAACATATAATAATGAAAATTAAATCAAAAAACTTGTAATTTTGTACTAAAGTATGTTATAGTATATATTATGCTAAAGCTTATTTGGAGGTAATTAAATGAGTAGAGGAAGAAGATATGATAATGAAGGCAAGCTGAACATGAAAAAAGTAATAGCTGTTATTATTGCTATGGCAGTAGTTGTAATGTTTATTGTAGGCTTGAAGAAGTTGTTAAGTACTGAACCAAAGAACGATGAAAAAGTAATACCAATTAATTACTTTTCTGTTTATACAAATGGAAAATGGGGAGTAATAGATTCAAAAGGAAATAATATAATTGATGCAAATTATTCAGATATGATACAAATACCAGATAAAACAAAAGCAGTATTTGTATGTACATATGATGTAAATTATAATGATGATACATATAAAACCAAAGTATTAAATGAAAAAAATCAAGAATTATTCAATAATTACGAATTGGTAGAAACAATTCAGAATAATGATGAAAATAATAATTTGTGGTATGAATCTAATGTATTAAGAGTAAAAAAAGATGGTAAATATGGAATAATAAATCTTGAAGGAAAAGAAATTGTACCATGCGAATATGAAAAGATAGAAGCCTTAAAAGGAGTAACTAATAGCTTAGTGACAACAAAAGATGGAAAAAAAGGTTTAATAGATAATTCTGGAAGTATAATTATAGCAAATGAATATAAAAGCATAGAAAAATTGACTGATAAATATGAAGATGGATATATTGTTCAAGATAATGATGGGAAATTTGGTGTTATAAACTATAACAAAAAGGTAGCATTAGAATGTAAATACGAATCAATAAAAAATATAATAGGTATTGGAACATATGTAGTAAGAGAAAATGGAACATTAAAGATTGTTAATAGTGAAGGCCAAACATATTTAGAAAATAAATATGCAGATATAAAAGATATTAATGATGAAACTGCAATTGTAAAACAAGGAAATAATTATGGATTAGTAAAATTAACAGGTGAAGAGGAAACTGGTATAAACTATCAGGATTTAACATATTTATTTTCAAATTACTATATTGCTAAAAAAGATAATAAATATGGTGTAATTAATACAAATAATGAAACAATTATTGACTTTAATTATACAAACTTAATTTATAGAGAAACAGCAGACTTTATTGAAGGTATAAAAACAGATTACGAGGCAGACTTGATAGATAGAGATATGCAAGTTAAAGCTACAGGAATAATATCTGAAGTGAATAACGAAAAGGGATTTATACGCTTAAGAGTTGCAGATGAATATAAATATTACAATTTTAAATTTGAAGAAAAGAAAGCAAGTGAAATTCTAAAATCAAATACGTTATTCTTAGATAAAAAAGATGGAAAATATGGATTTATTAATAAAGAAGGTGTAGTTGTTGTAAATTATATATATGATGATGCAACAGAGCAAAATGAATATGGATACTCTGCTATAAAGAAAGATGGTCTTTGGGGAGTAATAGATCAAAAAGGAAATATAATAGTAGAGCCAAAGTATAATTTAGATAATAATATAATAATAAACTTTATAGGAAAATGGCATATAAGTGAAGATTTAAATGCAAATTACTATACAGATAATTAATAGAATATAAGTACATAAAAAAATTGCCAAAAGGGACGTTTTATTTTGGCAATTTTTTTTAAAATAAGAATATTACATATGGTGTTACTGTTCAGACTTAAATATATTGTCTCACTACTTATAGTTAAATAGGGATTACTAGTAACTAGATGATAAAAAATTGCCAAAATAAAACGTCCCTTTTGGCAAAATTTTAAAGGAAGGAGTATGTATGATTTAATATTATCATACATAAGTTTAATGCAAATAAAGACAGGAATAGATATAATAGAAGTAGATAGAATAGAAGAATCTATTAATAGTTTAGGAGAAAAATTTTTAAAAAGAATATTTACAGATTATGAAATTAAGTATTGCAATTCAAAAAACAATATGAAGTATCAACACTTTGCAGCAAGATTTGCAGCAAAAGAGGCAGTATTTAAAGCAATATCTAGTAACCTTAAGTCAAAATATGAAATTAAATGGACAGATATAGAAATTAGAAATGATGAAAATCGGTAGGCCCATTTTTTCTGTAAGAAAACTAGATGAAATGATAAATATAATAGATAAAGATATAAGTATTTCACATCTTAAGGAATATGCAATAGCTAGTGTAACAATGTTAATCGACTAAAATATGAGTAAATGTAAGGGGAGAGAATATGAAGATAGAATACTTTGATTCACATGCACATTATGATGATAGCAAATTTGATGAAGATAGAGAAAAAGTAATAAAAGAGATATATAATAAAAATGTAACAAGAGTAATTAGTGCAGGATATAGTTTAAAATCTTCTAAAGATGCAATAAACTTAGCAAATAAATATGAATTTATATATGCTACATGCGGAATATCTCCAAATGATATTCCAGAAAATGAATCTGAATTTGACTTAGAGCTAAATGAAATAAGAAATTTAAGCTTAAACAATAAGTGTGTAGCTATTGGTGAAATAGGATTAGATTACTACTGGAATAAAGAAAATAAAGAATATCAAAAAAAAGTATTTATAATGCAAATAAATTTAGCAAATGATATGAATTTACCAATAGTTATACATTCAAGAGATGCAGTATCTGATACACTAGAAATATTAAAAACAAATAATGTAAATAGAAAAGGTGTTTTTCATTGTTGTATGCTTAATAGGGAGTTAGTTAAAGAAGCGTTAAGATTGGGATTTTATATATCTTTTGCAGGACCAATTACTTTTAAAAATTCTAAAAATGCAGCTGAGATTATAAAAATGGTTCCAGATGACAGATTTTTTATTGAAACAGATAGTCCATATTTATCACCAGAGCCTAATAGAGGTAAGAGGAACGATTCAAGGAATCTAAAATTTATAGCAGAAAAAATTGCTACAGAAAAACAAAAGACAATAGAAGAAATAGCTAAAATTAGCTTTGAAAATACTATTAATTTTTTTGCTATATGAGGAGTGATATATATGTATTATAAAGATGTAGATTGTGAAAATATAGATAATGATTTTGAAGAAGCAATTAGGATATTAAACTTACATAGTTTAAATTGTATTACAGCATTAGATGAGGCAAAAGATGTGTTTGTTGTAAGAGAGAAAAATAGAATTTATGTACAAAGTAAGGCACATGATGTAGATTTGATGATGTTAGATAAGGTAGGAGAGAGCCAGTATAGTATGTACATAAGAGATAATATATCACAAACTAAAGTTGGGGTTTCTCAAACTTTTATAGATACTGAAATTCAAAAAAGAGGTTTCTTTTTGCAATATAAAGATAGGACAATTTATGTAGAATATTTAAATGATGATGAAAAAAATGAAATAGTAAAGGTAATTCATAACCTAAAGCCAGAAGGAATTGCTACTATATGTATAAATGAAGAACTAGAAGCTAAAACATTATCTGAACTAAGAGAGTATTTAGAATTAGATGATTTATCAGATGATATAGAAAAGTTTCTTGATAAAGAGATTAATCAAGAAGATGAAGATCTAGATTTAGAAGATGATAATCTAGATTTTGAAGAGGAAGAATTATTATTACAAGAGAGATTAAAAAATTATTCAATTATTTTAAATAATGAACAAATAGAAGGAATAGATAAAATATTATTAGTTCAATCATTTCTAAAAGATATAGAATATACTTTTGACTCTATGTTAGAAGATGTACTATGTATGAATTCACAACTAGCTAGTGAAATAGAATGTTATTTAGAAAAATTTAAGTATAATAATGAGATAGAAGTTTAAAATTTAGTAATGAAATTTCTAAAAGTGTCATATTCTTAGTACAAGCAACATATAATGATAATATATAAGTATATTATGTTTACAGGATTAATTTGACAAATTATAAAATGGGTGTTATAATACATTTGTGTTGCTTAAAAGGAGGGACATATTTCTTATGAAGAAAGATGATAAAGCATCTATATCACTTAAAAAAGTGATAGGTATTAGTTTAATAATTATATTCCTTGCGGGAATAGGAGTTATGGCGACTAATACAAAATTAAATAATGTTAAAATAATTCTTTCAAATGGATATGAAATGAATGTTTTAACATCAAAAACTAAAATTTCAGAAATATTAGATGAAAATCATATTATTTTATTACCAGATGAAAAAAGCACTCCTGATGGAGAAGCAGAATTATCTAGTAATAAAACAATTAGAATTTCTAAAACAGAAGAAAAAGTACAAGAATTAGCAGCAGAAGAAACTAAAGATTTAACAGCTCAAGAATTATTACAAAATTATGATTCAATTGTAGAAAAGATAATTACAGAGCAGGTTAGTATACCATATGAAACAATAACAAAAGATGTATCAACAGGTACAGGAACTAAACAAGATAAAGTTGTTCAAAATGGTGAAGATGGTATAAAAGAGATAACATACAAAGTTAAATACAGAAATGAAGAAGAAATCGAAAAAGTAGAAATTTCTGCAAAGGTTATTAAAGAACCAGTTAATAAGATTGTAGAAGTAAGAACAAAACAAGTTACAACTAGATCACAAGTTGGAAGAACTGCGGAAACAAATCCAGCTACAACTGCAAGCACTTCACTCGCAAAAAAAGTACAAGGAATAACACCTACAGTAAAAACTTTAAATGCATCAGCATATACTGCATCTACTTGTGGTAAAGCTCCAGGTTCAGCAGGTTACGGTAGAACAGCGTCAGGTGCAATGGCATCACCTTGGTATACAGTTGCAGCCGGTAGTGGATATAAATTAGGAACAGTAATTTATATACCATATTTTGCAAATAAACCAAATGGTGGATGGTTTGTCGTACAAGATAGAGGCGGAGCAATATCTAACAACAAAATAGATGTCTATATGGGATCATATAGTGAATGTATTAGCTTTGGTAGAAGAAACTTAGAATGTTACATTTATGAATTTTAAGAAAATTGATAATAAGGACGGGGATTTGGGAATAAAAGTTGCCAAAAATACTCCGTCTTTATTAGTAATATAATATATAATAAGAATAATAGGTGAGTAAAAATGAAAAATAGTAAAAGTGCATGGAAAAAATGGGTTTATTGGTTTAGTTTTGCAATTACCGTTATTATAGTTTATAAAACTTTAGATAACTTTTCAGAAATTAAAACTTGGATTTCTAATTTATTTAATATCATAATGCCATTTATAATAGGTATAATAATTGCATATTTATTATATCTTCCATCTAGAAAGATAGAAAATTTATATAAAAAGATAAAGTATATTAAAAAAAAGGCTAGATTATTTAGCGTTATTACTGTATATATTATAACAATAATAATAATAATGTTAGTTATGAGATTTATTGTGCCAGTAATATCACAAAGCATTATAGATTTAGTAAATAATTTTCAAAGTTATTATAATATAACAATGGAGAGAATAAATAATCTTCCAGATGATTCTATATTTAAAAGCGAATATGTAATAGGATTTGCAGATGAATTTAAAAATATAGACTTAAAACAATTTATAAACATTGAAAGTTTAACTCAGTATGCAAAAGGTGCTATAAATATTGCAAACGGAATATTTGACTTTTTTGTTGCTATTATAGTATCTGTATACATATTATTAGAAAGAAATGAAATTATAAAATTTATAAAAAAATTAACCAAAGCAATTTTTAATGAAAATACTTATAATAATATAAATAAATATTTTGATAGGACAAACGAAATATTTTTAAAGTTTTTAGCCAGTCAATTGCTAGATGCAATAATAGTAGGTATATTAACATCTATTGCAATGAGTATAATAGGAGTAAAATATGCAGTTTTACTTGGATTTTTAATAGGTTTATTTAATATGATTCCATACTTTGGCGCAATTATAGCAGTTGCAATTTCTATTATAATTACATTTTTAACAGATGGGGCCTCTCGGAGCTATATGGATGGCAATTATTGTAATATTATTACAACAAATAGACGCAAATATTATTAATCCTAAGATTGTGGGAGACTCTCTAAAAATAAGTCCACTTCTTGTAATATTTGCTGTTACTCTAGGAGGTGCATATTTTGGAATATTAGGAATGTTTCTGGCTGTACCCATTGTAGCCGTAATAAAGATTCTATTATTAGATTTTATAAATTATAGAGATAAGAAAATAGATACATTAGAAGAAGGTTAAATGTAATATGCAATAGATAAATTGTTCATTATATGGAGGAAAGAATGAATAAAGAGAATAATATTAAGAAAAATATCAAGAGTATAATTGACAAAGAAGATAACAATGAAACAAAAATAGATAACACCAATTCGCATAACAGAGAGAAAAGTAAAATAACAACAATATTACAATTTTTATTACTATTTGCTGTAAGTATATTTATAGGAATGTTATTATTTGACTTTCATAGTTCAAAAGTAATGGATTCAAGTTTATCGCAAGTGGTGAATGAATTAGATAAGAAAATAGAAGAAAACAAAAGAGCCGAGGAAGAATTAAAAACACAAAGTGAAAGTGTAAATACAGTTCAAGATGAGCAAAAAGAAGCGGTTTCTGTAGATAAACCAATAAATACAAGTGTAAGAATAGGAAATTCAACAGTTTTTGGTAAAATAAAAATTGATAAAATAGGAATAGAATATCCAATAATAGAATATATAAATGATGATTCTTTGTGGAAATCAATTTGTAAAATATCTAATAACTCTATTAATGGAACAGGGAATTTGTGTTTAGCAGGTCATAATATGAGGAATATGACAATGTTTGCCAAGATAAAGAATTTAAAAGTTGGTGATACTGTTGAAATAACTAATATATATGGAAATAAGTATATATATAAGGTATATGAATCTTTTTATATTGAACCATCAGAGACAGAAGTACTAAAAAATACTTCTGAACCAATAGTAACAATGATAACTTGTAACAATACATCTAGCAAAAGATTGATTGTAAGAGCAAGATTGCAATAAAAAATTATGTTCTTTTTGAACGGAAAAAATGAATACTAATTAGAAAAACTAGCGGATAAAAGACTTTAAATCAAGTTCTTTATCCGTTAGTTTTTTGCATATATTATGTAATAAATTATGATAAAAGTAAAAGAAAGAATAATAGCTAGAATTATGCTTAAAAATATGAGATTTTTTAAAAAATTTATTGACAAGCTATATAAATTAATATATAATAAAATACGTATATTATCCAATATTTGAAGGGTGATTATGATAGAAAAGTTATTAATTAAGTAATATAAAAAAATAAACAAAAAGGTGTTAGCATAAAAATGCTAGCTTACTTTTTTGTTGCTATTATCTTCGTTATGTAAATTTAAAAATGAGAGGAATTATATTAGTAGTTACACAAAAGAAATGGAGTCATATAAGCAGTAGGCTTCATTTATTTGTATTTAAACTTCAAATATAAGAAGGACTCATTTATTAAATCTTTATATATTTTTAAAGTTCTGCTTAAATTTTTTTAGGGGTGATTTATTTTGTTAAAAGAAGTAAAACATGAAAAATGCATGCGAAAGACTTTTGCCAAAATTGGTGATGCAATTGAAATGCCAAATCTAATTAAGGTTCAAAAAGATTCATATGATTGGTTCGTTGAAGAAGGTTTAGGAGAGGTACTAAAAGATATTTCCCCAATCATAGATTACACAGGAAATTTAGTCTTAGAATTTTTCGATTACTATATGGAAGATAAAACAAAATATACAGTAGAAGAAGCTAAAGAAAGAGATGCAACATACTCAACTAGATTACATGTAAAAGTTAGATTAATTAACCGTGAAACTGGTGAAATTAAGGAACAAGAAATTTATTTAGGTGATTTCCCACTAATGACAGATAGTGGAACATTTGTAATTAATGGTGCAGAAAGAGTAGTTGTTAGCCAATTAGTTCGTTCACCAGGATGTTATTATGCAAGTGATTACGATAAAACAGGAAAGAAAATATATACATCTACAGTTATGCCAATTCGTGGTGCTTGGCTTGAATATGAAACAGATAGTAATGATGTTTTCTATGTAAGAGTAGATAGAACAAGAAAACTACCTGTTACATCATTATTAAGAGCAATTGGTGTAGAAACTGATAGCCAAATTTTAGAATTATTTGGAGAAGAGCCAAAATTGATAGCAAGTATCGGGAAAGATACAGTTAAAACTTCTGATGAAGCATTAATTGAAATATATAAAAAATTAAGACCTGGAGAACTTCCAACTGTTGAAGCTGCAAGAAGCTTATTTACAGGACTATTCTTTGATTCAAGAAGATATGACTTAGCAAAAGTTGGTAGATACAAATTTAATAAAAAGCTAAGTCTAGCATCAAGAATTGCTGGAAGAATTGCAGCAGAAGATATTATAGACCCTGGTACAGGTGAGGTTTTAGTAGAAAAAGGAAATACGATTAATAGAGAAATTGCAGAAGAAATACAAAATACAGGATTAAATATAGTAGATGTAGAAGTTAATGATAGAAAAGTAAGAATTATAGGAAATGGAACAGTAAATATCCACAAGATTGTAACAAATGTGGATATAAGTGACCTACATTTTAAAGAATATGTGAATTATGAAGTATTAAAATCTATTTTAGATACTACAGAAGAAAAAGATTTACATAGAGTACTAAAAGAGAGAATGGAAGAACTATTACCAAGACATATCACTAACGAAGATATTATAGCATCTATTAGTTATTTATTAAATTTAGAATATGGTTTAGGTGAAGTAGATGATATAGATCATTTAGGAAATAGACGTATACGTTCAGTTGGAGAACTTTTACAAAATCAATTTAGAATTGGTTTAACAAGACTTGAAAGAGTAGTTCGTGAAAGAATGACAATTCAGGACTTAGATGTTATTACACCACAAACATTAATTAATACAAAACCAATAACATCTTCAATAAGAGAGTTCTTTGGTAGTTCACAATTATCACAATTTATGGATCAAACAAACCCACTTTCTGAGCTTACACATAAAAGAAGAATTTCTGCATTAGGACCAGGTGGTTTGACTAGAGAAAGAGCAGGATTCGAAGTAAGAGATATTCACCATACTCACTATGGTAGATTATGTCCAGTTGAATCTCCAGAAGGGCCAAACATTGGACTTATTTCAGCACTTTCTTGTTTCGCAATAATTAATGAATATGGATTTATAGAGACACCATACAGAAAGGTAGATTTAGAGACAGGAAAAGTAACAGATATTGTTGAATATATGCCAGCAGATGAAGAAGATAAACATATTATTGCACAAGCATCTGAACCTTTAGATGAAGAAGGAAGATTTATAAATAAAAGAATAAAAGTAAGATATAAAGAAGAAATTACAGAAGTCGATAGAGAATCAGTTGATTATGTGGATGTATCACCAAGACAACTTGTATCTGTTGCTGCAGCTATGATTCCATTCGTAGAACATGATGATGTTAAGCGTTCACTTATGGGATCAAACATGCAACGTCAAGCAGTTCCACTTTTAACTGTTGAGACACCTATTGTAGGAACAGGTATCGAATATAGAGCTGCAAAAGACTCTGGGATTACTGTTACTGCAATTAATGATGGTGTTATTGAAAAAGTAACTGGTGATGAAGTAATAGTTAGAAATAAGAAAAATACATTAGACACTTATAAATTACGCAAATTTAAAAGAACAAATGGTGGAACTTGTATCAACCAAAGACCAGTAGTTACAAGAGGAGAACTAGTAAAGGTAGGAGATATTTTAGCAGATGGTCCATCAACTAAAAATGGAGAAATGGCATTAGGAAAGAATGTACTTATTGCATATACAACTTGGGAAGGTTATAACTATGAAGATGCTGTTTTAATTAGTGAGAGATTAGTAAAAGAAGATGTTTATACATCAATACATATTGAAGAATATGATTGTGAATGCCGTGATACTAAACTTGGGCCAGAAGAAATTACTCGTGACATACCAAATGTTGGTGATGATGGATTAAAAGACTTAGATGAAAATGGAATTATAAGAATAGGAGCGGAAGTAAGACCTGGAGACATCTTAGTTGGTAAAGTAACTCCAAAAGGAGAAACTGAGCTTACTGCAGAAGAAAGATTACTTCGTGCTATATTTGGAGAAAAGGCAAGAGAAGTAAGAGATACATCACTTCGTGTACCACATGGAGAAGCAGGAACAATAGTAGATGTTAAAATATTTACTAGAGATAATTCTGATGAATTAGGACCTGGTGTTAACCAAGTTATTCGTTGTTATATTGCAACAAAGAGAAAAATCTCTGTTGGTGATAAAATGGCTGGACGTCATGGTAACAAAGGTGTTATTTCCAGAATATTACCAGAAGAAGATATGCCATTTATGCCTGATGGAACACCTGTAGATATAGTATTAAATCCACTTGGTGTACCTTCTCGTATGAATCTTGGTCAAGTTTTAGAGGTTCACTTAGGAATGGCAGCAAGAGTATTAGGATGGAAAGTTGCAACACCAGTATTTGATGGTGCTAAATCAGACGAAATAGAAGATTTACTAGAAGAAGCTGGTCTTTCAAGAGATGGAAAAACTACTTTATATGATGGAAGAACAGGAGAGGCGTTTGATCATCCAATTACAGTTGGTGTTATGTATATGTTAAAATTACATCACTTAGTAGATGACAAAATACATGCTCGTTCAACAGGACCATATTCTTTAGTTACACAGCAACCTTTAGGAGGTAAAGCACAATTTGGTGGACAACGTTTTGGTGAAATGGAAGTTTGGGCACTAGAAGCATATGGCGCTGCATATACTCTTCAAGAAATGTTAACAGTTAAATCTGATGATGTAGTAGGAAGAGTAAAAACATATGAAGCTATAGTAAAAGGTGAAAATATTCCAGAACCTGGAGTTCCGGAAAGCTTTAAAGTTTTAATAAAAGAATTACAATCATTAGGATTGGATATTAGACTTTATTCTAGTGATGATAAAGAATTAGAATTAAAAGAAAGTATTGATGACGGAATAGACTTCAATATTGAAGCTAACAAAAAGTTAGGAGAAGAAACAATAGTAGATGAATCTGAATTAGAAGAAAACTATATTGAAGCTGACGAAGAAGATATAGATGATGAAGAAAATATTTTATTTGAAGATGTTGCTGATGAAGAAGAAGACTTATTAATTTTTGATAACGATTTAGCAGAAGACAATATTTTAAATGATGAAGATATTATAGATGAAGAGTAAATAAATTGGTGTTATTTTGTGATTAGTGCTTCTAGTTCCGGTTCTTAGGGGCTGATATATATATTAAAAAGTTCCGTTCTCGAAGGCGCTTTAGTATCAAGCAGATTCAGATGGTATAGACACACTATAAACAGAAAAAGAGGTTACGACTCATGGTCGAAGCTCCACTTTTTAATATATATATCAGCCCCTAAGAACCTAAGTATAGAGGTGAATTATTAAATAGTATTAATTGTTGTTAGTTAGCTATAAATACATTATTTTGTGTTGTTATAGCCTAAATATTACTAAACAGTAACAAATAAATGTATAAATGTAAAATGAAATAATAAAGATTTAATTGAATAATACATCTAGTTTTGTTTTCCTTATTTACATCAATTAGTTTGCACCAGCGGAGAAGTATAGTAAAGAAAATGAAAAGATGCTCTATAAACTAAAGGCTTTAATATAGCCTTACCAAAAAAATAAAAAATAGGGGGCTCCTAAATAATGGACGAATTAGAAGTTTTTGATAAAATAAAAATTGGTTTGGCATCAGATGAGAAAATAAGAGAATGGTCAAAAGGTGAAGTAAAAAAACCAGAAACAATTAATTATAGAACATTAAAACCAGAAAAAGATGGACTATTTTGTGAAAGAATATTTGGACCAACAAAAGATTGGGAATGTCATTGTGGAAAATATAAAAGAGTAAGATATAAAGGAATTGTTTGTGACCGTTGCCGGAGTTGAAGTAACAAAAGCAAAAGTAAGAAGAGAAAGAATGGGACATATTGAGCTTGCAGCACCTGTTGCACATATTTGGTATTTTAAAGGAATTCCAAGTAGAATAGCTTTAATGTTAGATATATCACCAAGAAATCTAGAAAAAGTTATTTATTTTGCTTCATATATAGTAACAGATAAAGGAACAAGTGGTTTAGTAAAAGCTCAAGTTCTAACAGAAAAAGAATATCATGAAGCAGTAGAAAAATATGGAAAAGATTCTTTTAAGGCCGAAATGGGTGCAGAAGCATTAGAAAAATTATTACAAGAAGTAGATTTAGAGAAATTAGCAGAAAAGCTAAAAAAAGAATTAGTTAATGCAAGTGAGCAAAAGAAAGCAAAATTAGTAAAAAGATTAGATACTGTAGAATCTTTCAGATTATCTAATAATAGACCAGAATGGATGATTATGAATGTAGTACCAGTAATTCCACCAGAATTAAGACCAATGGTACAATTAGATGGTGGTAGATTTGCTACATCAGATTTAAATGATTTATATAGAAGAGTAATTAATAGAAATAATCGTTTGAAAAAGTTAATTGAACTAAATGCTCCATCTATAATTGTTAGAAATGAAAAGGTTTTTCTTAATAATTTTGATATTCCAGGGGATTTGGTGTTCGGACCTTGTCGCTCAGGCATTGTTCACTCCTGTTTTTTCCTATAATGCCGTTGGAAAACCGGTCGCGAATAGTAAGTATTTGAAAATATTTACTTTAGGAAGAGAGTATGATTATATGAGAACATTGAAAACTTTCAGTTGTGCTTTGGCTACGCAAGATAAAAGCGGGAAGTATACGATCAGTCTTTCACGTTATGAGGAAAATGCCGACGATTCCGAGGTCTATAATCTGATATCCGTTTATCCGGACGGAGCGGCTAAGCCCTACGTTTTGAAACAGGCGGATGCATGGGAAAAACTTCCCGACGATTTGCGAAAATACGCCGCGAACGAGTATTTCATTACGATTCCGCTGAAAGATAATGCAGTGGCTTTGTTGTTCATCGGCCGTGCCTATGCCAACGATCCGCATCAACTGACTATTCTCGTTATGAGTAAATCTTATGTATGTACGGTTTACAATCGTCTGGCTAATATCACCGAAATCAGGCCTGCAACCGCTACGGCGTCTTTTTCCCTTAAGGGTGAGGCCTGGGGGATTTCTTTTACGATAAAGAATGAAAACGGAATACTGAAAATCAACGAGTAACCTGAATTATTCCGATTGTCGCTGCTTTTTTTGTGTATTTTTGAGGTAGTTGTTTTATTTGTCGTGAAATGAAAAAGTTTTTTTTAAGCGCTTTATTATTGTTTGCATTTGTCGTTGAAAGTACGGCCCAATGGGGAACGATGAAAAGTTTGTTGGAGAGTATTCCCGTGACGGCTCCTCCCACTTCGGATATGTCCAAACAGCTCAAAAAATGGGTAGTTCTTAACGAAGAGAATCGTAAATTTCCGGATGTTATATATCGGGATTTTCAGCGGACTCAACCGGAAGTTTATTCCGATCCGGATCGGGAAGAGTACTGCGCTGCATATTGCCAGTTCCGGAAACCCGGTAATGATAATTATACCGTTTTGGGCGTATCCCTCGGGGAGGCGGATGTGACGTCTACGCTTTTGGTTACTTATGATTTGAATGGAACCCAATTGGATTGGGTCGAGGTTGATGCTAAATTCTCTGATATCAAACTGAAACAATACAAGATCACACCTGAAATGAAACTTTTCGTTTACGAGTTGAAGCCGACTTCGCCGACGCCGATCTATTTTTACGAAGATTATATCCAGAAAAAGATCTCTTCGTTGAATGCCCAGCGGATCGACACGGTTTACCAGATCGACCACGACGGCAAGGTCAATAAGCTCTCCGCAAAGAAATATCAGCCGAAGGACTATTCCATGACGACCC
>ENA-ORLW01002373-ORLW01002373.1-human-gut-metagenome-genome-assembly--contig:-NODE-2373-length-17123-cov-3.971958_pt1 | contig 17123 bp, 19 predicted proteins | sample MGYA00243017_ERZ508829 | MGnify/ENA primary metagenome ERZ508829 (study PRJEB26277, sample SAMN04329776) | human gut metagenome | biome: human-associated habitat | host: Homo sapiens | place: USA...
GTATGCAAGTCAATTCGCAGAAAAACTTACAGGAGGTCATTGATAATGGATAATATAGAAATTACAGTATTTGATGAAATAAAGGATTATAAAGAAAAAATATACTTCTTCAATTTTAGACAATGGATATTTGCAATTATAATCATAATTGCAGTTGTTCCCACTTATCTGATTTTAAAAGGAAAGATTGGTGAAGAAGCAACAAGTTATATAGTAATTGCAATAGCAGGAGTTTTAGGATTTATAGGATTCGTAAAAATACACGAACTACCAGCAGAAAAGATAATGCCTTTTTGGTTTAGGCATTATCTTCTTTTTGTAAAGCCAATACATTATATGACAGATAGTGAATATGAACTTCAACATCAAAAGAAAAATAAGAATAAAACAAAATTCACAAAAAAGGATAATTCTAAAACTACGAAAGTTGAAATTAGAGAAATGAAGAAAAAACAAAAACAAGCCAAAATGCTAGAAAAGGCTAGAAAAAAATATGGAATAAATCCAGAAAACACTGAAATAGAAACTATAAAAGAAGAAAAAGAAAATAAAGTAAATAAAGCAAATGAAATAAACGAATCTAATAATTCAAGTAAAGATGAACTATCAGAGAAGTTATCAAAACTATCAAAAGAGCAACAAGAAGCTCTTTTAAAACTGTTAGAGAGGTAATATAAGATGAATTTAAGTCAATGGGAAAAATCATTATTAGAATATTATCTAAACAATCATAAAGCTAAATGGATGCGAGTTTATAACAACAAGCATCCTATTTTAGAAACAAGAGTTGTGTTTTATACAATATTCAAAAGAAAGATAAAAAAGCAGCCATATTGTGGTGAATTAACCTATACAGGAATGTTTAGAAAATTAGTTGAAGGAGATTGGTATTTTATTCCCAATCTTCTTGACAGTTATAAGGAGGAACAACATTGAAAAAGGTAAAAGAAAATAAGAAAAATAAAGAAAAAAAGGAGTTTTTCTTGTTTACTATATTCAATAAAATTACAAAGAAAATAAAAGCACATAAAGTTGCAAAGCCTAAAACTACATCACAAATTATTCATACATTTTTTAAAGACTTTAATGAAAAAAATTCAATTATACAATTAGATGATATACATTACTCTGTTTGCTTTGAATATCAAGATATTTCTTTTGCAAAAGCAAACTATGAGGAGCAAGAAAATATATTTCTTAAATGGGTTGAATTTTTACATTCCTTTAACTATAACGATCATATCCAAGTAGTTTGTTTTGGTACACCAGTAAAGACTAATGATTATAAGCAAAAGTTTATTTATAATGAAAACAATCTCAACGAAAATGAATCTAAAGTTGCAAATGAGTTTAATACTCTTATAGAACTGGCAATCGGTGATAAAGAAGAAATATTATGTGAGAAAAGACAAATAGTTATTACTACGAAAGCCGAAAGTATGAAAGAAGCACAAGATATATTTCTTCAATATCAGTTGAGGACAGAAGAAAAGTTTAAGGAATTAAAGTCTAAAATAAAAAGAGTAAATATAGTAGAAAGGTTAGGCTCTTTATATAATATATTTCATAATGAACTTGCAGAGGAAAATGGAATTGATAATTTCATTAAATATGCAATAGATAATAAATTGAGTATTTATGATGTTATAGCACCAAAGCAAGATGTATCTTTTAGAGAAAAGAATTATATAAGGGTTGGAGAAGATAAATTTATTCGTGTTCTATATGTTAGTAAATTGCCTAAATCCATAACACCAAGATTTTACAATAGAATAACAACAATAACTAACTATAATATTATTACAACTTTGAATATTACACCTACAGATCCAGCCAAAGTAATTAAAATGGTAAATAAGAAAATATCTGGAATGAAAACAGAAAGATTGGAAAAAATTAAAAAAGCCAATAAAAATAACTACAGTTATGAAGCTGTACTTGATGAAAAATTGGAAGATGCTATAAGTGATGCACAAGAATTAAGAGATGCACTTCAAAAGAAAAAACAAAAGTTATTTACTAACAATGTTTTAATATGTATTCAAGCAAGTTCACTTGATGAACTAAATAAAGCCACAAAATTAGTAAAGAGTATTGGAAATGAATATCTAATTTCTTTATATAATTTAGATTGGCAACAACTAGAAGGAGTACAAAATTGCCTTCCATTCGGTTGGAATACTTTACAAATACAAAGGTCATTAACTTCGGAATCTACTGCTACCAATGTTCCTTTTAATACAAAAGACTTGATGCACGAAGATTCTATTTTTTATGGAATAAATCTTGTTTCAAAGAATCCAGTATTCTGCGACAGAAAGAAATTACTAAATGGAAATGGTTGTGTTTTAGCAACATCTGGAGCAGGAAAATCGTTCTCTATAAAATTACTTATAGAGCAGGTGTTATTGCGCTATCCAGAAGATGAAATTTGCGTAATAGATCCTCAACGGCGAGTATTATCCTTTAATTAAAGCATTTGGAGGACAGGCATTAAATATAAGTACAAATACTGATACACATATAAATCCATTTGATAGTTCTATACAGTATTCCAAAAATAATAAAGATGCTATAAAGGAAAAATCTGAATTTATACTTGCCTTTATAGAATCAATAGTAAACGGATTATCTGGAGAACAAAAAACTCTTACAGACCGTTGTACGAATAATATTTATGAGGATTATAGACTTCATAACTATAATAAAGAATATGAGCCAGATTTCAAGAAATTTTATAATGAATTATTAAGACAGCCAGAAAGTGAAGCAAAAAATCTTGCACTTATTATTGAGAGATATGTCAAAGGAAATATGGATATATTTGCAAAGAAAACAAATATAGAAATAAAAAATCGTTTTATTACTTTTGATATATCAGAATTACCACCAAGCATACAGACTACTGGATATTTAGTTGTATTAGACCATATTATGAATAGACTTCACAGAAACAAAACATTAGGAAAACATACCTGGATATTTATTGATGAGTTTCATATATTACTTGCAAATAAGTTTTCTAGTGAATATATTGCAAAAATATATAAGACTGGAAGAAAAGAAAACGCAATACCTACTATTATTACGCAAAATATTGCAGATGTAATTAAAAATGAGGATGGATGTAAAATATTATCTAACTCTGAATTTGCTATGATATTAAAACAAAAGCCTTTGGATTTGCCACCTATTTGCAAGATTTTTGATATTAGTGACGAAGAATCAAGATATGTAACAGACTCACCTTCACGGACAGGGAATTATTGTTTATGGAGATGATAAAGTTATCTTTAGAAATCAAGTATCAAAAGATTCTTATATTTATGAACTAAATCAAACTTCAAATATGCAAGTAAGTAGAGGATAAACGATGGCTAATGATAATAGCAAAGATATAGCAAATTCACTTAATAAATATACAGATTATGCACATAAAGGTACAAATTTTGTATTAGATGGTGCAGAAAATATAAATAAGTGGTATGCAGAACAATTAAATAAGATAACTGAAAGTGATGTTGATACTTCCAGAATTGAAACTGGAGTAGATAATTCTACAGAAACAGATCATATTGCTAACAAAAACGAAAAGGAAATATCTACAAAAGTAAAACAATACAATGAAATTCAAACTAATAAAGGAAATGATAAGGGCAATATAATAAAATCAAACAAAATACAAACTGCAACAGAAAATGATAATACAAAATTAACAGAAGGCAATGAGAATGGAACAATACTCGAGAAAAATGATGGCAAATTAAAAACTTCTAAAAGAATATCTACAGGAATAAAAGGAGCAAAACTCGTAAATAATTCTGCTCAAAAAATAATTAGAACTGGAAAAGATATAAGTACAGGATTGAATGAAAATGGAACAACTGCATTTAAAGGTACATCAAGCAGAATAATGACTAAACCTATCAAGAAAGTAGCTAATAAAGCATCTAATAAAGTAGCAAAAGAAACTGTTAAATATACAAAGAAACTTACAAAGAAAGTTGGAACAAAAATATGTAAAAAGATTAGTGAAAAACTAGGACAGAAGGTAATATCTAAAACAACAAATATAATGATAAAACTTATGAAATTACTTGTAAAATTGATAGCTAAAGTAATGAATATGATAATATCAATGCTTCCACAAATTGCACCAGTTATCATTATTATAGTTGTTATAGCTGCATTTTGTAGTTTTTTTGGTATTGGAATGAGTGAAGATACGAAGAAAAATTATGAAACTTATATGATAAATATGCAAAATGAATATAACAAAACTACCATAGAATATTATAATTCTGGTAAAGTAGTTGAAGGTACAATCGAAGGTAAAGGAATGATAAATTGGAGAGCACCACTTTCAATACTCCAAATGTTAAATGGAGATTTGACTTATGATTTTGCAGAATTAACAATATTAGAACAATTTAGAAAAGCAGAATTATATGAAAAAATAAGTGATGTTACTTACACTTATGAGAAAGAAACAGATGCAGTAGATGGAAATGGCAATAAAATTAAAGAAACAGTTACTGATACAAAAAAAGTAGTAGAAAATCCTTCTTTAGATGATTATATATATTGGTGTAATAACAACTTTAGTGTTATAAACCAATACAAAGCTGCAAAAGGACTAAATGTAGATTGGAATCAAAAAGCATTTACAAATGATGAAGTAGAACAAATAAAATTATTGTATAACTCTAATTCATTTTTTGAATTATTTAGTTCTTATTTTAAGTCAACTTATGCTTACTTAAATGTAAACATTGGAGATGAACAATTAAGAGCTATATATGATGAATTTTTGAAAAATGTTGGTACAAGATATTTAATGGATCACAGTAATCTAAAATATGATGAATGTATGGATTATTATGATTGTTCTAGTTGGGTAATCCATTGTCTTGCTCATACTGGAATTATAACAATACCAAATACTGGAGCACAGGGAATATACAATGGATATTGCTATCCAATAAATGTAAATGATAGAAAGGCAGGAGATTTAATCTTCTTAAAAGATACCTACGATACTGGAGAGCCTGGAAGTATATCACATATAGGAATTTATATGGGAACTCTTACAATAGATGGAGATACTGATGAATATGTTATAGATACTGGAGGAAATCCATCTGGAGTTAGAATCAGGAAATACAACAATGGTTGGTGGAACGGAGAGCATTTCTATGGATTTGGTAGATTGAAACAATAGAGGTAAGTAACATTATGAAAAAGATAATAAGAATGTTTTTATTGAGCATATTTTTAGCATTTTTGCTATCTATAACAATGTGCTTTGAAGATTTTAAAGTTAGAATGAGTATTGTATTTTTTATGTACTCATTCTCTTTTTTTATAATTATGAAATTTGGAGGTGATTGCAATGAAAATCAAAATGGTAAAAATGGGGAGTGATTATAATACTCCTATAAATTGCAGATTGAGAGGGATTATTGTTACATCAGATAATAAGCATCTATCTGTAGAAATTGGATGTGCATATAGTCCTGACATTAGGCATACATCATTAACTCGAAAAGAATATAATATAAAATATCCTAATCCACAATATGTTTCAATAGATTCGTGCTACAGGGTGGATATTCCAGAAGATAGATATAAGAACTCAACAAAAGAGTATAGCAAATATACCAGAGAGAATTTTTTTGAAATTCCTTATACAGAAAAAGGTATTATAGAATTTTTAAAGAAACTCAATAATGACATTGATGGGATAGAACTTGTAAACGATTATTATATAGACAAATATTGTGAAGAAAATGGATTTTATGAGTTATATGATGACAGACTAAAACATAATTACGAGATATTATCAATAAAATATCTTGGTCCAGATATAAAAGATAAGAGTAATATTATATACAATTATACTTGTTATGCAAAAGATGGTACTGAATTTAGCGAAATAAGAGAAGAAAGAGATAATATAAAAAATATTGTTAAAAAGTACGGATTAGAAAATGTTAAGCCACTTGCATTAGAGTATATAGATAAAATGTGTAAAACCTATACAAGTATAGAATTAAAAGAAAAATTCAATCAATTAATAATTGATGTATTTGAAACAAATAAAGATGAGAATTCATTAGAAATGGATAATGACTATACAGACATTTAATGGAGGTGTTGTATAATGAACGTTAATGTTATTGAAAAACCTAAAAAGAATATCTGTGAAGATATAAAAGTTAGTTCTTCTACAGATATTTTAAATTTAAAAGAAGTTCAAGAGATCAGAAATGCAATTCGAGAACATCTTATATTTATTGGATTAGATAATAGAAACAATGTTAGAAACATTACTTTATTAGGAGTTGGAACTTCTTGTAATGTAATAATAGATACAAAAGAAATTATAAGGACTGCACTCTATTCTGCAAGTAATAAAGTTATTCTAGTACATAATCATCCTTCAAATAATTTAGAGCCAAGCAAAGATGATTTTCATCTAACAAATGCAACAAATGAAATGTTAAAAGTATTCAATATAAAACTTCAAGACCATATTATAGTTACTGAAAAAGATCATATTAGTATGGATAAGATACAGAAAATTAGCAAAGAGAAAAATATAAAATCTCTAAATAATTTAAAAAAGGGATTACTACTAGAGGAAAATCAGAGATTAAAGCAACAAATTAAAGAATTACAAAAAGAAATAGAAAAATATAATTCATTAGAAGTTGTTTCTAAAAATCCTCCTACAATATATGAATCTTTATCTGTAGATGAAATAGAAATATAAAAGAATGGAAGTGATTATTATGCAGAAAGTATTTAGTATTTTTGCTCAAAATTTAGCTTATTACAACGAAGGTAGCATTGAAGGAGGATGGTTAGATTTACCACAATCTCCAGAAGTTATAGATAAATACTTAAAAGAAGTAGTTAAAGTAGATGAAGAACACGAAGAATATGAAATAGCAGATGTTGAAAACACACATCCTTTTCCTTATGATTCAATTCAATGGTCTAGTGTAAAAGACATAAATAATCTTGCAATAATATATAGTTCACTTAATGAATTTGAAAAAGAGGCTGTTGAAGCATATTTAGAATCAGAAGGTGCAGACAGATTTAGTATAGATGAATTGATAAATATTTGTTTGCAATCGGATGATATAAGTTATTATCAATATAATTTTGAAGGAATTGAACATAGCAAAGATTGTTCTCCAGATGTAAAAATGGGATATACAATGGCAGAAGAAATTGGATTATATTATGAGTTGGAAAAATTAGGAGCTGTAGATTATTTTGATTTTGAAAAATATGGAGAAAGTTATAGTTATAGTCATCAATTATTAGAAAATGGATATTTGACAGAAGATTCTAATATTGATATAAATTTTTATTCAAAAGAGGAAATACAAGAAAAAGTAAACGAAATTTTAAAAGAAAATATAAAAGAACAAGAGGTGAGTGAAATTGAGATATAAAGGAAGAATAAAAGAATTAAACCATATTATTATTTCTGATCCAAGTTATGATAAAAGCGTAACTTGTAGATATGAAAAAGATAATTTAAAAGAAAAAAATTGGTATGTAGATATTGATATAAAGCCAACTGTCGATAAAATAGAGGACTTTACCATAAAAGGTACAGAGTTCTTTTTATTTTTGTCAAAAGATAGAAGATTAAGCGAATTAAGAGAAAATGGGACAATTAGATATTTAAGTGGAATTAAACTTGAAGAAACTGAAATTGGAATGGATACAGCTTGCGTTGCTTTAGGAATAAACGAAAAAGCAGATGAAATAATTGAATTAATAGATGATTGGCAACCAGAATGTTCTTTAAATACACTTACAGATGGATTATTTGGTACAGTTAAAGAAGGAAAACTACAAGACCATACTGTTTTTATATGGTTATCTGGATATTTGGATGAAGATACAGGATATTCAATCGAAGAAATAATTGACTATTTACAATATCAATTAAACATTACAGAACTAGAAAAAGATATAACAAAACCAATGATTATAAAACAACAAGATATATTAGATAAAATGTCAGAAATTCAATTAAAATTTAGAGAAATAACAAAAGAAGATCCTAAACTTCTTCAATTTTTTAATAAAGATAATAGATTTTCAAATATAGTATTTGCAGGTACTTATTTAGCTGGAATTGCAGTAAGAAATGAACAAAGAAAAGCAGGAAATTTGAATGGAAAATTGGAGAAATCTCCATATTCTAAACAACAAGAGAAATTGATAGAAGAATATACGAATTTGAGAGTAGAATTTGAAAAGACAGAACAAGAAATAGAAAACGATATTGATATATAGGAGGTAAAAAAATGCACAGAGGAACAGTTTTTATTATAACAAAAGATAAAGACAATAAGTTTGAAGTACAAAAATCAACTGAATTTAATGGTGGAATGGGAATAGAAAATTTAGGTGGAGCAATTTATGATATGCTTAAAGATTTTAAAGAGCCACTATTATTTGATGCTATGATTCGAGATTTTGATACACGATATTTTAAATATGGTAATGAATTTATGACTTATTTTCCAGATGAACAACACAATCCATACATTGATGAAAAAGGAAATGAATATTTTGAATATTCTCAAACAGAAAATCAATTTAAGTTTTTCAAAGATGATAATGGAGAATATATTTATACAAGTGATAGCAATTATATAAAAAATATGTCAGATGAAGATATAACAGTTGTATGCAGTAATGGAAATTATGTATTAAAACCAAATCAAATTTTAATTGCTGATTATAATGAATGTGTAAATAATACGAGGATGTCATTTGGAGAAAAAATAGATGATAAATTAGAAGTTGATGAATTGGGTACGAAAGAGTATATGCCTACTAGAAAACAGGAGATTATACTTGATAATATTATAAAAGCAATAGAATCGTTTAATTATGGTGTTAGTCTTATATATGAAAATGGAATGATAAGTGGTATGGAAATTGAAACTTGGACCAATGGTGGAGTAGATATGATACATACTTTTTATTTTTGTGATGATTATCAAGAACTATATGATAAAGAAAATGTTAAAAAGCAACTACAAGAATTAGTTGATAATTTCTCTATAGACGATGAAATTGATATGTATAGACAAGATGCAAATTATAAAAGTAATTTTACAATTAGTCAGTCATTAGAGGATTTTACTGAATATCAAAAGAGATTAGAAGATTTAGCAAACAATTTTACAACTAAATATCACGAACTAATTTATCAAAAATTTATGAATAATGAATTACAAAAGGAGGAGATGCAATTATGAAACTTATAACAAAGGAATTAGAAAAATTATTTGAAAAATATCCTATAGGAAGTCAAGAAAAACTAGGTGGAAAAGCAAAGGTTATAGCAAAATTTTTTAATCCGACTGGAATAGGAACTTGGATAATAACAGAAGGAAATAAACTTGAAAATGGTGATTATGAAATGTTTGGATATTGTCATCTTGGGGATGATGAAATGGCTGAACTTGGTTATGTAATGTTATCTGAATTGGAAAATTTAAAACTACCATTTGGATTAAAAGTTGAAAGAGATTTATATATGCCAAAGAATTGTGATCTTATTCAAGCAATGGAAAGGACAGGCATTAAACCACCATCTTATATGCTAGAAGATTACAATAAAGAACAAGAAAATGACAATATAAATTATGATTATTAGGAGGCACAGGAATATGACGATAGATAGATTTTTAAATAAATGGTATGACAAAGAAATTGAAGATTGGGGTGGAGATACTTCTCCAGAATATAGAAATTTTCAAACAAATTATAGAAGTGTTATAAAAGATTTTTGCAAAGATATAGGAATGGAATTACATTCATTTAGCAAAAATCATTATGATTTTTCGGCAGTAGTAAAAAGTAATACAACAAATCAATTTTATTATATTTCAATATCTGATGTTAGGTATTGGAAAAATGAATGGGCCAATCATATTTTATATAGGACAATGGAACACGATAAAGATTGGACTGGTGGTAGCAATCGCTATAGTACATTAAAAGAATTAGCAGAAAATTTACTTAATTTAGATTTACAAATGGCAAGAAATTTAGAAAATGAAAATACTAGACAAATTACAAATCAAGTTGAGATTCAAAACGATAAATCTGATGACTTGGATGTAAATTATGCCTAGTCTTTTTATTTTGAAAGGAGAAAATTACAATGAATGAAATGGAAGAATTTTTAACATTTGGTGCAGTTGTAAAGATTAGAAAAGAATATGATGATGATCTTTATAAATTTATTGAACTTATGAAAAGTATTGGATTTTTAAGAGAATATGCAGAATCTTTTGAGAAAAATTGTTGTTTTGATAAAGATTTTAATGAATTTTCGGAAGACAGATTTTGGTACTATGTCAAACTAAATAATGGAAATACTAGAGATACTTGTATTGAATTTCAATGGAGCAAAGGTTTTACTTGGGGAAACAGAAAAGATTATTTAGATTATGATAAAGATATGAAAATTTTAAATGTTGATGAGCTTATAAAAGTTTGTAAAAAAGAGAAACAATTTAATATGAATTATGAAAAAACTAGCTTTCAAAACGAGTTAGAAGATAAGGAAAGTGCAACTGAATTAGATGACTTTTTAGCATTTTATGAATGGTCTATTGTTAAATATCCAAATGGAAAATATAACATAAAAGATGAACAATGTAACACATTTGATTTTGAAGAAAACACTACATTTGATACTATTCTTGATAGAGTTTATTTTAGAATGTTTGATTATTTCATAGATGAAGGAGATGTTGAAAATCTTATTCGTGATGGAGAATTTAATTATGTGAAAAAAGTATATGAAAGTTATATGAAAGTTGGTAAAAATTTAAAGTTATTGGATAATAATGATAAGAATTTTTATAGTAAATGGTTTAAGGAATTAACAAAAGATATTGCAGAAAAAGAATCTAAAGAAACTATTGATATTAGTAATAATATTTAGGAAGTATTAGGAGGTGGATTAGACAATGATTAAAGAAAATGATGAGAACTTTTTTAAAAGCATTTGCAAAAAATATATAGATACAATGTCAAAAGAAATGTTAATTGAAATAGACAATAAAATATTACATATTTTTATTGAAGATGAGTACATTGATTTAAAAGAAGATGGAAAAATAAATGATGTGAACTATAAAAATTATTTAGATGGAAATTTTGAAATATATGAATATAATTCCTATAAAGAATTATATAATTCCGTTGTAAAAGATGAAGTCGCTTATGATTTGAATGATTTAGAGTTGTTTGATTCAAATGATGAATGGGCTTTTTATCTTTCTTTTGAAGAATTAAAAAGAATGGGATATGGATTTATGGTAAAAGATCATTATCCTTTGATTGAAAAATATGCTGTAGTAGATGAAAAAATATTTGATTTTTTTAACTATTTTTCTTTAGAACAACTTGATGATTTTGAACAATCTTTAAATCAGTATTTTAATGAAAACAGTATTGTTTATAATGAAAATAGTTATGAAGGATTAGAATCAAAAGAAGGTGCAAATTTTAATAGAAATATAATAAAACTAGCCTGTGATTTAATAACTTATGAAGATTTTATTGAAGATTATAAAGAATTTCCACAAACATATTATGATTTATCTCTTTCAAAAGTTATCGAATATTTTAGAGAAAATGGAATAAAAGATTTAATGGAATATGGAAATGATAGTGATGAAGGATTATATCATTTATCTTCTATGTATAAAGAAATAATGGATAAATTAGGAATAAAATATTCAAATGTTTATACAGAAGATGTATCTGATGGAAAATATTTAACAACTATTATTTTTGAAAATGATTCTTCAATAGAACTTGATTCAAGTGCTTGGAATGGAATAAAAGTTGTAACAGAAAATGTAGCAACAATCTATAAAACTTATGAAACTTTTAAAGAAAAATCAAAACAAAATGAGGTAAAAAATGAAAACGAATTTGAATATGATTTTAATTAAAAAATTAGTGAAAGTGGAGTTGAAATGCTCCACTTTTTTTCAAAATTTGAAACAAAAAAATATCTCCCAGAGGGCAAAATGGGTTTTAGGGCTTTTGCCCTAAACAGCGAAAAAGGTGTCAAAACACCACGCTGGCGAATATTGGGCAGTGAATATGCCACACTATTCGGAGCAAATAAATTGCTCTAGATTTTTTGTACTTCGCTTCGCTAGTACAAATATTTTTTTATTTATAAAGGGAGGTGGATATTATGCGTGATAGCGAAAGAGAATTAGATAAAATATTTCAATCATATAATAAAATTTTAGCAAAATTAAATAATTTAGGATGTAAAACTAAAAATGGAAAAGAGATAACACATAAAGATTTGAGATATGCAATAGATTTTATGGTAAAAAAACATCCAACTTGTAGATGGAGGAGCAACAAAGTAAGAAGTAGAAAATTTTATATTTTAGATGAGGGATATTGGTGGCTTGTAGAAGTGTTTTTTCAAAATGAAATGGCTCTAATTGATGCAGATATTAAATATTTTAAAAAAATAATAAAACTGTATGAAGATTTTTTTAAGATACAACCAAAAGAATTGTTTATTAATGATATTCCATATTCACAATTAGAAATGTTTTTTAATAGAAAACTATACACAATAAAAGGAGCAATAAGAACTTTAGAAAATAAATACAGTATCAATTTAAGATTCAAAAAAGATAATAGAATGTATGTATATAGCAAAGGTATAGAACTATTATGCAAAGAATGTTTTAAACAAAAATACCTGGAGATTTTGGAAGATTATAAAATGGAGCTAACTGAAAAATATATAGCAGCAGGTTATCCGTATGATAATTTTTTTCACAAAAATTAATTAGAAGGGATGATTACAAATGGAATTTAATTCTAAACAAAGAAGAAAAAGTATAAAGGTCTGGTTATCAGATGAAGAAAGAATTTTAGTAGAATCAAAAGCAGAATTTTATGGATATAAGCGACTTGCAAAATATATTCGTGATGCAGCAATATATGAAAAAGTAACTTATGTGGATTTAAAAAATAAGGAAGAACTATATGTTGCTTACGCTGAAAATACAAAAGAATTAAAGAAGATTACTAAAGAGATAAGACATATAAGTAAATATGCAACACGATTAACAGATGAAACAAAAAAAGATATTTTAGATGTTATGTATGCAGTATTAAGAAATCAAAAAGCAATGATAAAACTTATTGATGAAAAGTTGGATTTAGATGTATGGAAAGAAATCAATCATAACAAGATTGAAGATTTGGAGGGATGATAATGCCAGTAACAAAAAGGTTACCACATTTAGGCTCTCCTAAAAATTTAATTGAATATATACTTGATGAGAAAAATGATGGTGAAAAAGTAGGACTAACCAGTTCTTTAAATTGTAATGTTGAAACTGCTCTTTATGAATTTAGAGATATTCAAAAGAAATATAAAATGGGTGGAACTAGAGGTGCATATCATATCATCCAAAGTTTTTCTCCAAAAGATAAAATTACTGTAGAACAAGCAAATGAAATTGGATTAAGAATGTGTAAAGAATTATATCCTACCTTTCAATGTATTGTATCAACTCATATTGATAAAGGACATATACACAATCATATATGCGTAAATGCAATAAATCTAGAAGGAAGAAAATTAGAGGATAGACTTGCAAATGAAAAAGAGGGACTTTATGGAGTTAGTGATACAAGTGATCGAATAGCAGCAGAGTATGGATGCTTTATAATGCCTCGAAAAACATACTTAAAATCTAAAAACAGTCAAGATGATTATTATCAATATAAAAGGCAATCTTGGAAAGAACAAATAGAAGAACATTTAGAAAGGCTTATTCCAAAGTGTAATAGTATTGATGAATTATTAGATGAATTATCTGTTTTAGGCTATGAAATAAGGAGAGGTAAACATATTGCAGTTAGATGTCTTGGTATGCAAAGATATGCAAGAATAGATACAATAAATTTAAAGTATTCTACTAACAATTTATATAAATTATATAGAGAAAAAGATAATGTAAAACTATTAGCCATTAAAACAGAACAAAATGAATTCAATTCTATAATATTTCAGAAAGCAAATGAATCCAAAATTGCTATTGAAAAAAGTCAGTTAGGTGCAAAAGGGAAAGTTTATAGTGAATATCAAAAAACAAAGTATCGAGAAATAAAAAGGTATTATCAATTAAAACAACAGTTAGAATATTTAGACAAGTATAACATTAGAGATTTTGATGATATTGAATCACAAATTGCATTTAAAAGAAGTCAAATAAAAAGTAAAAATGTTAAGATGAAGAAAAATCAAGAAAAATTTGAGAAAGTTCTTAAAACTACAGAAATGGCTAATGATTATATTAGACTTAATACAGTTTATGAATATGCAATGTCATATAAAGAGCAAGATGAGGATTATATTATACCTAAAGAGGCAGAAATATTTTTAAATATACAAAAAGAATTGAATATAACTTCTATTGATGAAGCAAAAGAGTTAATAAAAAATTCAAGAACAGAAAGAATTGAGATAAACAAACAAAGGAAAGAAGTATTGGAACTTCAAAGGGAACTTAATCATTTAGAAACTATAAAAGAAGAAAAATTATCTAGTAGTAATTTATACATCCACAACATTAAATTTCGGTGGAAATAGAATTGATTATAAGAATTCAAATGATAAAGAGTTTTGTGTAAATTTACCATATACAAACTTTAAAATACATATTGATAAAAAGTTTACTGCGTATAATGAAAAACACCAATTTTATACATTATACCTAGTAGATGACAAAGAATACGAACTATATGATGAAAATAATAAAAAAGTCGGAAGTACAACAGGAGTAGAACTAGAAAAATTTGTTTTAGACAAGAAGAAGGAAATTGATTCATTATATAGCAAATAATAAAAAATAATTCGCTCCAGATTAAATTCTGGGGCGTTTTTTTGATGCAAAGGAGGAATTATTATGTTAAAGTTATTAAGCCTATTTACAGGCATTGGAGCTTTTGAAAAAGCATTAGAAAGATTAAATATAGATTATGAATTAGTGGGATTTTCTGAAATAGATAAATTTGCTATTAAAAGTTATTGTGCTATTCATAATGTAGATTCATCAAAAAATCTTGGAGATATAACTAAAGTTGATGAAGAGAATTTATCTCCATTCAATATGATTTGTGGTGGAAGCCCTTGCCAGGATTTTAGTGTAGCTGGTAAACAAAAAGGATCTATATGGACTTGTAAGGATTGTAGTCATGAATATAATCCACTAACTGTCCATTGGTCCGAGCGTGATAAATGTCCTCATTGTGGAAGTACAAATCTTGAAAAAACTCGCTCATCACTTCTTGTGGAATATCTAAGAGTTATTCGATCAAACAAACCCAATTTTGGTATTTATGAAAATGTAAAAAACATTGTTGGTAAACAATTTAAAGAAACAACATTTAAGTTATTTACTGATGAATTAGAAGAATATGGTTATAACGTATACTGGAAAGTGCTCAACGCAAAGCATTATGGAATCCCTCAGAATAGAGAAAGAGTATATCTTATTTTTATTAAGAAAGAACTGGATAATGGGGAGTTTAAATTTCCAGTGCCATTTGACAATGGTACACGTTTAAAAGATATTCTCGAAAATAAAGTAGATGAAAAGTATTATATTTCAGAGGAAAAGGTTAAGAAATTTATAAAGAATATTCATACATACGAATCTAATACTTCTAATGAGCAGCATTTTATTGGAAATATAAATCGTCCAGATTTAGGAACAGGATATGCTGGTGGTGTATGGGACAAAAATAATATAAGTCATACATTAACAACAATGCAAGGTGGAGGTAGACAACCGCATATAATGACAGGAATTGTATCTAACTGTGGTGAAAAATTTGAAAAAGAAATTGATGTTGCAAACACATTACTTGCAAGAGATTATAAAGGTTTTGGAAATCAAGGTATGAATGCAGTTGTTGAAATTCCACAGGCAACTAAAAAAGGGTATATAGAATGCGAAGTAGGTGGTGTTGCAGATTTATCTTATCCGGATTCGAAAACAAGAAGAGGTAGAGTACAAGAGTGTGGAAATATATCACCTACAATTACTGCGACAGAAACTGGCGTATGTAAGATTGAATACGATGATAAAATTATTTGTGCAAGTCGAGGAAGAAATCCAGAAAATCCATCAGATTGCACTCCTGGAGCACCGACTGAACAGAGATTGGAATTTAACCATAATGGTTGTAAAAATACATTGACTTCTGTACAAAAAGACAATTATGTTTTTGAAACTAATAATATTAGAATTAGAAAATTAACACCAAGAGAATGTTTTAGGCTTATGGGATTTTCTGATAATGCGTTTAATACAGCAGAAGAGGTGGTTAGTAACACTCAGTTATATAAACAGGCAGGAAACTCTATTGTGGTAGATGTTTTATATTATATTTTTATTGAATTATATAAAGTTATGCCATATTTGTTTGATGATTTGAGATTAAGCAGTTTCTTTTCCGGCATTGGAGCTTTTGAATGTGCATTAGATAGATTGTATGAAAGTATTAATAAAATTGAGAAGAGACTTTGATAAGATGAAAATTGCAATTATTGACGCTGATCTGATTGGAAGATCAAAGCATAGATTTCCGAACCTGGAAATGAAGCTACTGCAAGGTATCTGGCTGAGTTTGAAAAGAGATATCCGCAGATAGCAGAAAAATATTTCGATATAAAATGGAATAAATAAAAAATATAAAAAATACTCAAATAAATATATCTATAAACACATCAAAAAGCCATATATTATCGGCAAAATTCATACATTTATTTAAAAAATAAATATATATAAAAATATAATAATACTCATTTATTTATATTTATTATCTTATAAAACCCAATGATTTTATAACAAAATAGCATAAATATATATTTATATATCTTTTATTATTATGAAAAATATAAATATATTTACAATAAACAGAATAAAGGAGGATGCAAAAGATGAGTGATTTTGTAATGCAAATTGGAGCTGACCTGGATTTATCTAAAGTCCAGGAACAGCTTGATT
>ENA-ORLW01002382-ORLW01002382.1-human-gut-metagenome-genome-assembly--contig:-NODE-2382-length-17071-cov-4.932447_pt1 | contig 17071 bp, 9 predicted proteins | sample MGYA00243017_ERZ508829 | MGnify/ENA primary metagenome ERZ508829 (study PRJEB26277, sample SAMN04329776) | human gut metagenome | biome: human-associated habitat | host: Homo sapiens | place: USA...
TGCTACGTTATGTGGTCATTTTGCAGATGGACAAAAAAAATATATCTTCCAAAGCGCCGCGCCTTTAACATTATTGTATGCGGACTAATATTAATCTTTGCTGCCAGTATTTTTTTAGGGAAATTTCTTCCTGAAAATGATTATCAGCTCTTGATTTTACGATTCAGCAATTATTGGATTGGCTTCTTAATTTATCTGATTTTCTTTACTCTCACAGCTGATCTTTTTTTGCTGCTTCTAAATCTTGCTTCACGTCATATAAAATCAATCAAGCATCTGTTGTATTCTGTATTTCTTCGCACTATACTTGGCTTTCTTGTCATTTTACTTAGTATCAGCTTTACCGTATATGGATGCTTTCACGCAAAGATGCTGACTACCGCCCACTATAAAGCCACTATTCAAAAAAGTGCCGGCAATCTGACAGATTTACGAATGATTTTACTTGGAGATTTTCATCTTGGCTACAGTGTTGGCTGCTCCCAGATTGAGGACATGGTTAATACAATTAATTCCGAGAATGCTGATATTGTTGTGATTGCAGGAGATATTTTTGATAATAACTTCGATGCTCTTGATAATCCAGAGCGCCTTGAAATGCTCCTGTCACAGATAAACAGCACCTACGGAACATATGCCGTATTTGGAAACCATGATGTGACAGAGACATTGATTGCCGGTTTTCCAATTTCTTCAAAAAATGCACCGCGTGATCCGCGCATGTATGAATTTCTTGAAAAAAGTAATATTAGCGTGCTTGAGGATGAGACAGCAATAATAGACAACAGCTTTTATCTTACTGGACGTCTTGATGAAAAACGCACCGGAAATGGAACAAAAAAACGTGCTTCTCTTGATGAACTCACAAAGAATCTTGATCCATCTATGCCGCTTTTTGTGATAAGCCATGAACCTGATCATCTGTCTGATTACAATGCGCACGGTGTTGATATAGTTCTTTCTGGTCACACACATGCCGGCCAGTTTTTCCCACTGACGATTGTTCAACCGTTTGTGTGGGAAAATTACTGGGGCATGAAAATGATTGACAGCATGTACAGCTTTGTCACTTCCGGCATTGGTGTCTACGGACCCGACATGCGTGTTGGAACAAATAGCGAGGTCATGGTAATTGATGTTCATTTTGAATAAAAAATCATTTGCTATTTCCTCCTATGTATACTATGATGGATGTTAAGTATACACAGGAGGATTTTTTTATGTCGGCAGAATTTCTTGATTTTATTCTTGAAGTGGTCATTTCATATCTTGTTCCCATCCTAGAACTGATCGGCGTCTTTATTGTCGCCTATGGAACGATAAAATCATTTATCAAATTTATACGTTCCGGTCTAAATTCCGATGATACAAGAGTAAAGATTGATCTGGCTGAAACACTGGCGCTGTCTCTGGAATTTAAAATGGCAGGCGAGATTTTAAAAACAGTTGTCTCCCATACAATTGAGGAACTGAGTATTCTTGGAGCCGTAATTGTACTGCGTGCGCTTTTAACATTCCTGATCCATTGGGAGCTGAAAATGGAACGCCAAACAGAGCATGCCGAGCGCGAACATGCTAAAATTCAGGAAAAGACAAAGTAAAATTAGAAAAAAGCTCCTCTAGCTTATTTTGAAGCTAGGAGAGCTTTTTCTAATTTATTCGCTGATTATTTCTACATCGATCTGTCCATAATATGGGCTGTCCTCATCCTGCAGTACAACTACTGTCTCCACATGATCAAGCTGCATCAGCTGCAGTTTATTTTGTTCTGCATCTATGTATCCATCTGGCACTTCCTTTGGAACTGTCAGTGTAAACTGATATTGTGTACTTCCGTCTGCAAGAACAGTGGATGTTATCGTAAGCACAGCTTTTACCTCAAATAAAAACGATTTTAAGCTTGGTGCTGCTGCGCGCAAAATGACATTCTTTCGCTCAATCTTTGCCTCTTGCACTGGTGCTGGTGATTCCTCCTCCATCGTCTGCTGTATCTCTGGCAGTGATGTTTCTGATGATGGCAAAAGTGTTGTCGCTTCTGGCGTTTGCAGTGGTGTTGTACTTTCCTGCTCTTGTGTCTGCGTTGTTTCTTCTGAGGATATGCTTTCTTTAGAAGTCGCCTCTATAGTTGTGGAAGACTCACTAGACACACTTTCTGTTGTTGCCTTCTCACTTGAAGCTTCCTCGGTAGAACTTTCTTCGATAGATTTTTCTTCTGTCGATTTTTCCTCAGTAGTTTCTTCCTCTTTTGCTTCACAAACTGTCAGTTTTTCCAGCAAACTGCTTCCATATGATGCTTCCCATGCAGCAGGATCCTTTATCCAATCCTCTGCCCTCCAATAAAAGGTAATCTCTTTTGTCTCACCATCTTGACAATTAAAGAAAAGTGTCGCATCAAAACCTGCTGCCTTTTCACAGTTGCTGTTTAAGCTCCAGGAAATTTCATTTGTCTTTGCCAATATCTCTGACACAGGCTGATTAGTTTGATCTAAAAGCGTATACGATTTCTCTTTCTCACCTGCCAAACCAGTAAACTTTGGTGCTGTCAAATGACCAAGGCTTGTGTTTTTTGAAAGTACAAATGTCTTATTATCACCGTCATGTACGTTTGCGCTAACCTTTGACCAATCGCTTAGGCCAATCTCATCCATTGATGCAAAGCAAATGGAAAGGTCGTATAAAAGATATGGCTCGTTTCCATTGACCTGCTCAGCATACGGCACTGCATAGCCGTCTTCCGGCAGATAGACACTGTATTTCTTTTGAACACCATCTGTATCATATTTCCAATAAACAGGAAGCAAACGATATGTGCATGTTTGTTTTCCTTCCCTTGTAACACGCTGCTGCATAGTCTGAACAAGATATTCACTAATTCCAGTTCCTTGTGCAAAACAATATGCAAAACCTGTATTGTCACATTGCTCTACATTGGCATCAGAAAAAGTATCCTCCATCTTTTCTTTTTCTTTCTGTGTCTTTTTAAATTCATCTGTACCTTTATCACGATAAAGACTTGTCACATCTGAATCTAACCACTGCTTTTGTTCGCCCTCTGCAGTCGTTGTCTCTGCAAGTGCCTGCACACTCATTACAGCACAATCTGAGTCTGCTATGTAAGCCTCTCCAAGCGGTGATGCTCCATCTGTCACAAACACTTCAAACCTGGCAGAAAGAATATCTCCATTTTCATCTGTCGTGTTTGTCTGCTTTAGCCATGCATATACAAGCACCTTTTCCTGCTTACTTTCACATGAAACATAATATGGAATAAGATATGTATAGATACCATTTGAACGGTCTGTATACATATCATATACACCAATAAGACCACCCTGTGTATCATTTTGCTCCATCGTGTAGCCGCCTGACTTTGTTGAAAGCATACTGCGAACATAAAAACCTGCCTGACTGTCATCCTTTACAATTTCAAAGGAAAAGGCATCGCGATAAAAAAGTGTATCTCTTGTCATTTGCCTTGATTTAAGCAGTGACAGCACATTGATCTTATAGCCTGCACATCCTTCTTCATTCGCATCCACATCAAAATAAATGCTTCCCTGCCATGCAGATGCCTTTCTTCCAGAATCTTTCCAGTTTCCAGTTTCATCCAGATCAAAAATCGGATACAAAAATTCCTGCTTTTTGTCTGAAACAAAAAGCTCTGGTGCTGCAAGAGGTTCTGGCTCTGGAGGTGTCTCTGAATCAGACTCACTTTCTGATTCAGATTCACTTTCTGATTCTGATTCGCTTTCTGATTCTGATTCGCTTTCTGATTCTGACTCAGTCTCTGATGGCTTTTCAGATTCGCTTTCTGATTCACTTTCCGTCTCAGTCTCTGGCTCTGATTCGTATTCTTTAATACGCACAGAAAGTGTACTTGTTGATGGTCTGCTTATTGTAAAGCCATTTTTGTCTGTAATGCCTTCTCGTTTTACCTGCACAGTCAGGCTTACACAGTCTTCTGGCACACTGACATTACACGAATATGAAGTTTCTTCATCAGAAGCGATCTCTTCCTTTGATAATAGAAGCATCTCCTCGTTTGTCTTTAATAAAGCTGTAACGTTAACTTCATATGATGTGCCCTCATACTTTGGTTTATCATTTTCAGCATCCCACATGACAAGCGCGCCATTTGAAGCATCAATCTCGTCATCATCTGTTGTCTTTTTATTTACGCTAATCAATACAGGAAGTGTAATTTCGCTTTCTTCTTGAGTAAGTTCATAGCGCCAAACACCGTACAGACTCTGGTCAGATGATGAGTGCTGCATTAATGCGCTATTTTTCAAAAGAGGTGAATAATAAAGTCTGTAGCCATCATCTTCTGCTAAAATCGCATAGCCATCCATAACTTTTCCTGACTGAATCAGACTGTCGCATGATGAAAAAGCAGAATCTTCTGGTGTAGCCAAAACTCCATCATTTGTCACTCGCGCTGCAAGAAGCTCTGATGCACTCCAGCTTTCGCTTTCATTTGCCTGACACACAATATGACCTAGCTCAACCTGACCTGACATTAAGGTAACAGGATATGCAACAACTGTCATTTCAGTACATTCAGCTGTATCAAAATGCACCTGCTCCATCTTGTCTGTGCTGCATTTCTTTATTGCTGCCTGATACTGAACCGGCACCTGAAGTTCTTCATCAACGGCCTCTAACGCTGTTTGAATCTCCATTTCCTTCTTTTGTGCATGACCTGCCAAAATCTGATATAAAGATGCATCTTCATTTTTAAAACCAGAATACATTCTGTCTGGCTTTAGTGAAGCATCAAATACTGCTTCGTTTTCACATACAGTATTTGCACTCAGCACATCAAATGTTTTTTCTGAATAGGTAGAACTCTTATAACCTTGACACGACACACGACAATTAATAGTAATCGTCTCTTCACTTGTAACTGCAATATGTCCTGTCTCTTCCCATCCAAATTTTACAGATGATGATTGTCTTTTTTCTTCATCTGAATCGGCTGATGAATACGTCGCAGTCACTGTTAACTCTCTGTCACCAGCAGTAATTGACGTAAAATCATCCTTGTTGTCAATTACTATCTCATACAGCGCTGTCTTATCCTCGTCATCTGACACACTAGTGTTTTCGCTGCAAAGCCTCAGATGATATGACAAAGCTGGCAGCTGTATTCTTTCGTCTGCAGCCTGTGCAGTACTCCACTCAGACGTACCCTCTTCATTGACGGCTCTTACATGAAATACAACAGCGTCAACCTTTTGTCCTTCTAATTCATCTGGCAGTTCTAAGAAATTATCTGTTATCTCTCCACTCTTACTTCCAATCTTAATCCTCTTTAAAAGACCGTTTTCCAGAACAGGCTGATTATTACTGTCTCTTTCATATGTTTCATACTCAGCTTCATACTCATAGTATTTGGCAAAAAGACCTGGCCAAAAACGAATCATCCATGATCCGTTCTCCTTTGTAAATGTGATTCCGCCTGGAATACCAGGCTTTGGCTCTGACTTATCAAATACTGTAAGATCTGTCAACTCACTGCTTAGCTTTTCCCATACACGTATACGTATATTTTCGCTGTCCTCATCTGTCTTTGCTTCTTCTGTATTTAAAAGAAGAGGTGAGACAGACAAGCTTCCTGCAAAAGCTGTCCACTTTGTGTAAATTTCTGCCTGATCTTCTTCTGTAAGTTCACCTTCTTTATAAACATACAGCGCAGTTCCGATACCTGGTGTTTTTTGCTCATTTTCTGACTCATCACCATCTTCATTTTTTTGATTTTCTTTTTGGTCTTCCTGGTCTTCGTTATTGTTCGAATCATCTGATTCGCAGGCGACCTTTACGCCTTCATTGTTCCAGCTTCCTGCTGCCTCGATGCTTCCTAGTGCCACATCACATCCGTCTGTCGCACCTGTCACTATAATTTTGAGCGCAGTTGCCTCTATCCCGTCTGGTGCTTTCACAGAAACTGTACCACCATCATCAGCGTCCTTGCCTGCCGCCTGCAAATCTGCGGCAAGTTCCTTCCAGACACCGTCCTCTGCATCTGCGTACAGCACATCAAACTTATATGTCCATTCCTTAAGCCATGTAAGAGTCACATCGGACAGCTTGCATGTGCCATTCAAAAAAGCCGTATAAATAGGACAGCGCTGCTCTTTTATATCAAATGAGGATGATGAAAAAACTGGAACATCTTCCGACTGATGTTTAATCAGATTTTCAAGCTGTTTTTCTGATGCTTTCACAAAAGGATACTCTCTGTAAGAGCCATTTGCATCTGTCTCGCCTATTGTAAGTGAAATATCACATATATCAGCTAACAGCGCATCTTCAAGTTTTTCTCCTCCTGATATAAAATACAGGCAGTTTTCACTTTCATTTGCATCTGCTGCAATTGGATAAACGTTTTCACTCACGCCGACACAATCAGTCAAATTTGCTGTTAAATTACTCGTAATGCCATATGACTCGTTGTCAGAGGAAATTATCGGTGCATAATTCTGACAGCGCATCAGCACCAGATTTTCACATTCTGCTGTTGTGATTCCTGCTGCCACAGCTGCCTCTATTACTCCTGTGTTAACACAGTCTTCCAATAAAACTTTTTCTTTTGTCTGTGCCACAATTCCTGCGGCTGTCCCGTCTGCCGTAACCTTTGCATGATTGACAAGCTTTGAAAGTGTCTCATCTTCCTCTTTCATTGGAAGTGATGCTGCAAAAATACCTGCTGCAAAATCCTTTGCTTCAATACTTCCTGCAACTGTCAGATTTTCCAGCGTTCCGCCATTATAAGCACAAACTGCTGCCGTATTCTGATCACCAGTAACTGACACATGATCAATGCAAAGATCATGAATCGTGCCTAAATTCTCCAGTACAAATGCGGTACCAGCGCCCTGCGGATACCAGCGGTTTGAACTTCCTGTTCCTGCATTTGCTGTATCTGACAATGTAAGGTAGTCAATCGTGTAAACTTCATCACCGTCCTTAGAGCCAAGACTGCTGCCCTCTCTAAGCTGTGTAATCATAGGAAATGCTGTGTCTGCCTCTTTTACCGGAAGTCCGTTTTGATAGACCATTCCCTTCGCCAAAATTGAATCTGACTCTTGTAATGTCTCATCAATCTCATCATCCTCTTCTTTTTCATAGCCCCAGGCAAAGTCTCTTGAAACGATATATGTATTTTCGTTTTTTTCATCTTCCTTTGCTGCATAGACAGATGCATCCGTAATCATTTCTGCAAAACGGATGTTATAAAGATGTCTTGCGTTTTGAATTTCATACGACGTACCATCTTCTTCATCAGTATCTTCGCCGTCCTCACGTGCAAAATACATAAGCTCGGAATTGCTTTGTCTGCGCCCTGTAATTTGATAGCCTGATCCGCCGCCCTGCACAATACAGCTGATTTCATCAACACCATATTGTTCCAGTCCAAAACGATGCAGACTAAGCGTATTCATAAGCTCACCTGGCTCGCCTGTTCTTCTGTATGTCTCATAGGCAGCCTGTGTTGCACTTAAATCAACTGCATCAAGCACGAGCGTGACGTTTAGCTCTTCATCTATATATGCAAGAAATGGATATGTACCAAGCTTTTCTTCTTTTTTTCCTGCAAAGCTCGTCACTTCTGCCGCAACCACCTTTAACTCATCTTCTGCCGACTCAGATGGTATACTGTAATAATAACCTTCTTCTGTTTTTTGTCCGCTTAAAGATGCGTTATTAAAAGAAATCTCAAGAAGCTCCTCATTCGTCTTTGCATCACATATCATCACCTGATAATTCATCAGGGAAACTGCCGTCTCTCCCTCTGAAAGCTTCCATGTCAGATTTAAAGTCTCTTCATTATGTAAAGATGCATTTAAAACCTTAACTTTAGTCGCTGTATCAGCTGCCTTTGACAAGGAGTCTGCTCCGTAATATCCAAAGCAAAGGCCTGTAGAATTGTCACTTCCGCTTCCCTTTCTGTTTTCTTTGGAGCGGTTTACAATATTTGCCATCGTGCTTGTACAGCCTGTGTAGGAAAGTGCTTCCGCGCGATCACTATATAAAACAGAGTAGACAAGTCCGTCTCGTGCATCAAACTCCACGCTCACACAGCCATTTGCAAGCAGCGTTTTGTCATAAAGGTAAGCATCAAAAATATCATACAAAAGCGTATGTGAAGCATCAGCACTGCCATTTTTGTAGGCTTTATAATCAGCTGGCGTTCCTGTCACATAGTACAAGTTCGATGCGGTCTGTCCATCATCGTTTTTCCAGATCGCTGATACATTTACTACTTGTCCGTTTTCATCTGTGACTGGAATCAATAATTGATTTTGTTTTACAATTGCCTGTGCAGAGGTTTGTGCTTCCTTATCAAACGCCTCAAGATGCTTATCAGTGCTATACTGTGTCATGCCTGACTGCGCCGCTAAAAACAGCGTACGGGCATAGTGCTCCTGACGCTGCCATACCGACCACTTCTGGTAATAAAAAATGCCTGCTGCCGATGCGCCAAGCAATATGCCAACAAGCACCATCGTCACCATAAGCTCTACCAGTGTAAAGCCTCCCTTGCTTTCTTTGATTCGCTGTAAGATATTTCTGATCAAAGTCAAACCTCCCAAGCTGTCTTATCGTTTAAATTTGCTGCTTAAAATATACACTGCTCCAGCTCTCTTTTATCCTGTGCGTATTTGAGCGCTGTTTTTTTCTCAATCAGCCCACGTGTAACAAGCTTTGCCAGATCATAGTCAAGCGTATGCATACCTGCTGCTGCACCTGACTGCATTACGCTTCCAAGCTGATGTGTTTTTCCTTCGCGTATCTGACTTAGCACTGCATCTGTTCCTGTTAGAACTTCCGTTGCCGCTATTCGGCCGCCGTCTATAAGCGGAACAAGGCACTGCGTCACAACACCCTTTAATACGCCTGCCAGCTGAATACGAATCTGATTTTGTGCCTGTACTGGACACACATCTATAATACGGTCTACTGTCTTAGCTGCCCCTGTCGTATGAAGTGTTGACAGCACAAGATGACCAGTCTCTGCTGCCGTAACAGCTGCTGAAATCGTCTCGTAATCACGCATCTCTCCGACAAGAATAACATCTGGATCCTCTCGAAGTGCAGAGCGAAGTGCTCCCGCAAAAGAACAAACATCCTTTCCCACCTCTCTTTGATGAATCACAGCCTGATCCTGTTCGTACACATATTCAATCGGATCTTCAATCGTTAAAATGTGATCTGCACGCGTGTGATTAATGTAATCAACCATTGCCGCAAGCGTTGTTGACTTTCCTGAACCAGTAGGTCCTGTCACTAAAATTAATCCTCTAGGCTCATTTGCGAGATTTTGAAGCACTGGCGGCAGATGAAGCTGAGAGAGTGTAGGCACTTTTGCATTAAGCAGACGAATTGCTGCCGCGAGGCGTCCTTGCTGACAAAATACATTGACTCTCTGACGGTTTCCATCTGACGTTTCAAGTGCAAAATCTGCATCCTCTCCACGCCAGATGCTTTCCTGTCTTTCTTTTGTAAGAAGAGACAAAATAAGCTTTCGCGTCATCTCATCTGACAGCTCTAAGTCACTCTTTATGAGCTTTCCATCAATGCGAAGATACACTGCCTGTCCTTCGCTTATATGAATATCAGAGGCACGCTGGCTTCTGGCCTCACGTATCATTTTTTCTATCATATACAGCTCCTTTAAATATAGTATGCCACCTTCTTAAGCTCCTCGACAGTAGTTGTACCATCCGCTACAAGCTTAAGAGCCTCATCAGTTAGCGACTCCATGCCAAGATAATGCGTTGCATAGCTTCTAAGCTCCTCCATAGGAGTTCTCTGTGTAATCATTCTTCGCATCTGATTGTCCACGCAGAGAATCTCATGGATTGCACGTCTTCCGACATATCCAGTATGGCTGCAGCTGTTACATCCCTGTGCGCGGCGCACGCGCGTAATCTTTGGCCCTATAAAAGCTTTTTCCTGCTCTGTCGGCTCATCCCAGTAACCACACTCAGGACAGACAACACGTACAAGACGCTGTGCCACTAGACCGACTAGTGAGTTTGCAACCATATATGGCTCAACTCCCATATCAATCAGACGAATAATGGACGACACTGCATCATTTGTATGAAGTGTTGAAAATACAAGATGACCCGTAATTGCAGCACGTACTGAAATGGCTGCCGTCTCCTCGTCTCTTGTCTCTCCAACCATAATAATATCCGGGTCTTGACGAAGAAGAGAACGCAGTCCGCGCTCAAATGTCAGCCCCGCAACAGTATTTACCTGGCACTGATTGACACGCGGAATATTCCACTCTACCGGATCCTCAATTGTTGCGATATTCACCTTGCGGTTACTAAGCTTTTGAAGTGCCATATAAAGTGTTGTTGTTTTTCCGGAACCTGTCGGACCTGTAATGTAGATCATGCCATTTGGTGCCTCAAGCATTTTGCTAAACTGTTCAAAATGTGCCTGATTCATGCCAAACGTCTCGGCATCTGCCACCATATTTCCAGAAGCTAAAAGACGAAGTACGGCCTTTTCTCCAAATACAGTCGGAATCACTGATGTACGAATATTTACATCACGATTTGCGATTCTTGTCCGAAAATGACCGTCCTGCGGAAGTCTTTTCTCTGCAATATCCATCTGTCCTAAAATCTTTACGCGGGCAATCAGATTTTGATGAAGACTCTTTTGCAGCACGACATAATCAAGAAGCTGACCATCCACACGTATTCTGACAGATGTTTTCTCCTCAAACGGCTCAATATGAATATCAGACGCGTTCATGCTAAATGCGCGTGCAAGCAAGTTGTCAAGAAGCTTAATAACCGGTGCATCAGAATCTCCCTCATCAGCATTAACCTCAAGTGCCTGCTCACGTTCTCTTGCCATCTCATTTGCTGAGCTGGCAGCCTTTTTTGCCTCGATTTCTGAATAATAGTATTCAATTGCCTGATTTAAAGGCAAAAGCTCTGTCAGCCAAATTTCAAGGTTCATGCCAGTAGTCTGGCGAATATCCTCAATTCCATAATAATCAAGAGGATCATTCAATACAATTGTAAGATTATTATCCTGGTACTGCACAGCAAGCATATGATATTTCTTTGCAAGCTGGACTGGTATCATTGCTACCGCCTCTGTCTGTACCATAATTCTATCAATCTTTACATAGCGCTGTCCAAGACGCGCTGAAAGTGCTTCTAACTGCTGGTGCTCTGTGATAAAGCCAAGCTTAATCAATGCCTCACCAAGACGAATGCCTTTATTATTTTTCTGATACTCTAGTGCCTCATCAAGCTCGTTCTGATTGATATAGCCGGCCTGAAGTAACACATCACCAATTCGTATATTTTTTTCATTTGCCATCGCTGCTGCCTCGTGTCATATAAATCATCATGCTGACCTCCAGACGCTTTCCTGCCTGAAGAACATCCTGTCCATTATTTGTTGTCTTAACTGCTGCATCACTTATTGAAAAAGATACTATTCTGACCCCTTCCTTTTCTGAAAGCTGATCTAAAACTGCAAGTGCCTGCTTTTTTGTACCTATCGCCGTATAATCTGCCTGAGCACTGTAGACATATTCTGTCTTTGTATCTATCTCATCCTTCTTTGAGTCTGCAGATGCATTAATACCTGTCTGTGTCTGTTTAGCCTGTTCATTTTTCTTCAAAAGCGCCATACGTTCACTTAAGCTGTAAGGTGTAATCTCATCAAGCTGTCCGGCGCGAAGCGTTGAATCCTGCATAATCATCCCCTCACTCACAAACACATCTGTCAGATAACGATTAAGTTCTTCATTAGTCTGATATGGAAAGAAATGACTTTCTAATTCTGCCAGCTGCTTTTTTTGCTCCTCATCACGTTTTTCATCTACCGGAAGAGCCGCTATATGTACCTGCATCTGAAGCTGCTGCATTTCTAACGACTCCTGCTGCACTTCCAGCTTATCAAGGCAATCCATCTGCGGCTTCACACCAAACCAGTAAAAGCAAAAAACTGCTGCACAGACTGCCAGACCTGCTAATAAATTTTTATCTCGTTTTGTCACTGTAAAATCAATTTTCATCTGCGGCCTGCCTTCCTGCATGTTCACTTAAAATACAGACAACCTTCACGGTATAACCATCCTGTGCCTGATTCTGCGTATATCCTGTAAAATAGACGCCCTGGAAAATATCAAGTGTCTTCCATATCTCAATAACTTCTGAAACATCGGTAACTTCTGGTGCTACTGCGTCAAACTGCAGCTCTCCTGTTGCACAATTGTATCCTGTTATTGTAATTAATACTTTATCCGGACAGCAATCCTCAAGTGTTTTGAATACATCACTTGTCACAAGAGGATAAGAATATATATTGGCTTTTGCATTTTCCATATCAGAAATCATGTTGTCCTGCTTTTCCACCTGATCTCCAAGCTTTTGTGCACTCTTATCAGCTGCCTGATTCGTTTCATCCTCTAAAAACGCTTCCAGCTTAGCAATTGTTTTTTGATATTCTTTTTCACTATGCTTTAAAACACCAAGCACATGTCCGGCTGCCAGAAATGCTGCTATCACAAGTGCCGCTGTTATTCTTTGCTTCTTTCTTCTTTTTAACTGCTCTGGACCATTTAACAGCCGATAGTAAAAATCAATCCTTCGATCCGGAATCGCTTTTATCTTTCTTATCTTTTCTGTCTGATGCTTCTCCATTTTCTCCACCTTTCGCAGCTTTTACAAAAGCAGATTTCCGATTCCATAAATGTAAGATGCCGGCTCTGCATTAATTTCTCCGTGATCACTTACTGCTGTTTTTACAAACGAATTTCCTTGAATCATACCTGGTGCCTTCGCCCTGATGCCATACTCCTGCATATATGTATCAAGCTCTTTTACCACGTCATCACTGCCTCCTGCTATACCAGCCAGATATATACTGTCTAGTGTATAGCTGCTGTGACGCTGTCTGTAAAACTGACGTATTCCGTCTGCGATCTGTCCCAATTCCTCGATCCATTCAGCGCTTCCCTGATCATTTAACATACGGTTTCTGCGGCTGTAAATATAATTTCCATTTTCAAATAATACACTGATCGTAGTGCTTCCCTGTACCAGCATAAACACGCATGTCTCATAGGCAAACATTCCTGTTGCCGTCACTGCTCTTAAAAGACATCCAAGACCAATGCTGATTCGTTTTACCTTCAGCTTAAGATCAGAAAACAAGGATAAATAGCTTTCAATTACACTTTTTTCCAATGCTGCGCAAAAAATATGATTCATCTCATATGGACTATTCTTTGGGAACGGGAAATAATCAGTTACAAGATCAGTCTTCTCTCCGTCTGCAAACTCCTTATTAATGCAGGAAATCAGCTCCTTATCCTTCATATAAGGAACTTCAAGCATTTTTGTCATAATCTTTCCTGAATCAATTACAAGGCAAATTCCTTTTCTTGGAAGTGAATAACGATTCCAAATCTGTTCAAGTCTCTCCTGTAATCGCTGTTCTCCTGTAATGATACCATTCATAATCGTCCCCTCTGGGACTGCCAGACTATATACTTTTTTAATCTTTGCCTTTGATTTTGACCCTGTTCCGGCCACGATTTCTATTCGTTCATTTGAAATATATACTGAAAGCTCCATCCTCTTTTCTCCTTACATCGTTCCACTTGCCTCAATCTCTGCATACATATTTAACAATGGAAGCATCACAGCAATCATAATCATTCCGACAATTACTGCCATCACAATAATCATTGCCGGTTCCAAAAAGCTAATCAGACGTGATATTGCCTGCTCAGATTCATACTCAAAATTGTCAGCCGCTGAGATAAGCATGGTATCAAGACTTCCTGTCTCCTCACCAATCGCTACATTTCCTGCCAGCTTTTTATGAAAGCCATCAATATGTGCCAGAGCATCTGACAAGGACTCTCCACGCCTCACCATAGCAATTGTTTCATCAAATTGAGATTCCAGATAACGATTTCCAATCGTATCTTTGCTTATCTGAAGTGCCGTCACAATTGGCAGACCGCTTGTGTAAAGAGAACAAAGCGTTCTCGCAAACCGCGCCGTATAAATCGTCTGAATCAAAATGCCAATTTTAGGAATCTTTAACTTAATTCGATCCACCTCTAAACGAATCTGCGGAAGCTCAAGCACTGCTTTTGCAATCACATATAAAACAGCAATGCCAAACAATACCCACAGCCAATTTCTCTGCATAAAACCAGATGCAGCCATCAGTGCCGCTGTCACAGCTGGCAGCTCCAAATTAGCAAACACATCCATAAATTTTGGCATAATATAGCAAAATAAAATCATGACAACCACAACAATTACTCCGCACAAAATCTTTGGATACAGCGTAGCGCTCTTAATCTTTGCACTTAAACGATACTCCTTTTGATAATGCTCTGCCATTCTAAGTGCTGTCTGATCCATACGTCCTGACTCCTGTGCTGCGCGAAACATATTTATGAGCAGCTCTGGAAAGGCATCTCCCTGATCCTTCATCGTATCAGCAAATGAATTTCCACGACGGACACTTCTAATCATGTTTTCATATATTGCCTTTTGTTTTGGCTTCATCGTCTCCTCTGCCTGCATCAGATTAAGAGCCCTCACAAGCGGAACACCTGCGCCAAGCAAAGTTCCAAGCTGCCTACAGAACTCAGAAAGCTGCTTTGGAGTAAGACGATATGTATTTTTTTTCTCCTTTTGTGCCAGACGGCAGGAAATCAAAAACAGATTTTCTCCCCTTAAAAGCTCGTAAAGTGCAGCCTCATCAGCTGCCATAAGTTGCCCTTTTTTCTTCTTTCCTGCGACATCCTTCGCCGTATATTGATACTTTGGCATAATTCCCCCCTTTTAAAAAATTATGGATAGATACCAGGAAAGCAGCCATTCTCCCACAAATAAAGTCAGCGCTGTCCCTGCGCACAAAAACGGGCCAAATGCAAAATGCTCTTTTGCACCCTTTTTCTTTGACAAGAGAAGTCCGATTCCATAAATACCTCCTGAAAATACAGCAAGCATAAACGCAGTCAGACTCATTTTCCAGCCAAGAAAAAATCCGATCACCGCCATAAGCTTAATATCTCCGCCGCCAAATGCTCCAGGCACAGCAAGCGTTATTGCAAATAGTGGCAGACTGACTGAAAAAAATCCAATCAGCCGTTCTGTTAATGTGACATCTGAAAATGCAAATACAGCCATCGCCGCTGGCACTATACAGGCAATAACAAGACCATTTGGAATCTCCATTGTCTGCTGATCAATCTGCGCAATGATTAATAAAAGTGTCAATAAAGAAAAGACAGTTACAACACAAAGGTTGATCTCATGCCAGTAGCCATTCCAACCTCCAAAACATAATAAACTAATCTCTGCGGCTGCCATTCCCATTGCTTCCGTAACTGGATATCTAGCCGGAATCCGACACCTGCACTGTCGGCATTTTCCTCTAAGAAGCAGCCAGCTGACTATCGGAATCATATCATACCAGGCAAGTGTATGACCACAAGATGGACAATACGATCTTCCCTTTACAAACGAGATTTTTCTCGGAAGTCTGTCTGCAACAACATCTGCAAATGAAAATATACAGCCCCCCATCAGTATGAAGGGAAGGCTGTATATCAATTCAATCCATGTCATTTTGCCACTTACTCGATTTTGATCGTTCCATCTGTAATCGTGCAGGTCTTTTTTATTCCGCTGTCGGTTACACTGACAGAAATAACCTTTCCAGCCTCAACTGTAATTGCATAGTTTCCACTTCCATACTGCGTCAAAAGACCGCCAGAAAGTGAATCTACATCTGCAAGATTCTTATCGTCTGAAAGGATATCTGTAGTATTGCCGTTTGCATACTGCTCGCTCGCTACTGTCTGAGCTGCCAGATAAATGCTTCTTGTGTTTGCTGTCAGTGTCTTTTCCTTTGCCTTGTCGATATAGCCATTTAACGCACCTAACATCAAAGATGCCAAAATACCGATAATGACAAGCACTACGATAATTTCAACAAGTGTAAAACCCTTTTTGTTTTCCTTAGCTTTCTTTAATTTCTCTGTAAATGATCTCATTTTGCTCCTCCTGACTTAATCAATCGTAAAATCCTGATCGTTTTCATCTACATCCTTTGCATGCTCATTTAAAGAAGACCAATTGTCTGATACAACAATTGCACCCTTATCAATGATTTCCATCTTTGCAGTAGCAGATGAATTATACGCTGTATTCGGTGCCAGGTACTGAGCTGTAATGTCACCCGTCCAGCATGCAACACCTATGACATTGCACTGAGAATCATACTCAACTACACAGCCTGTATCAGAACCAACATCCGGATTTTGCTTTACGCCTGAAAGCTCCTGCACCTGTGTACGCGGACGATACGCCGTCTTTCCTGAATAAACCTCAGATCCAACTGTATTAGCCGCTAATACTACACTTCTGCAGTCAGCAAGCACTTCCTTTTCCTTTGCCTTGTCTATGTAGCCATTCAGTGCACCTAACATCAAAGACGCCAGAATTGCAATGATAACCAGCACGACGATCATCTCAACCAGAGTAAAACCACCCCGGTTCTTTTTGCATTGTAAAAACCGCTCTCTTATCTTCCCCATAGATTTTCGACCTTTACCTTTCCAATTCTTTCTTACATCAGAATAGCATGATATGGATTATTTTTCAAGTTGTTTCTCTATTACAACTTATTGAAATATATTACTTTCACTGCTCATATGTATCACGAAGACTTCTTACCTTAAGTGTTTTTCGCACATTATCTGCGCTAAGCACCTTTCCAGACAGAACATCTTCCTTTCGTATGCAGATTGTTTTTGTCTCTTCCGATGTTAAGTTAAAGCAGTTATCGGAGAAAATAACATCATCTTCTATTTCTAACCATACAAACGGTGCAAAACAGTCTGCACTTATCTGTATTTCAATAGTGCCATCCTTTTCTGTTACAGAAGTCTCGATCTGCGGCTGCAAAAGATCCATTTTAATTGCTCCTCTGAAATACAAAAATCAGTTTCAAAGACATAATCCTTTGCCAGAAGTTCTCTTGCTTCATATTC
>ENA-ORLW01002399-ORLW01002399.1-human-gut-metagenome-genome-assembly--contig:-NODE-2399-length-16972-cov-2.144836_pt1 | contig 16972 bp, 17 predicted proteins | sample MGYA00243017_ERZ508829 | MGnify/ENA primary metagenome ERZ508829 (study PRJEB26277, sample SAMN04329776) | human gut metagenome | biome: human-associated habitat | host: Homo sapiens | place: USA...
TGACGAAAAAGTCGACCATTTCCTGGAGATACTTCATCAGATGGATCAGAAGACGGAAGCGCAAGGATTACGTGCTTTTGTCTGGAACATCGAAAAAACAATTTAATAACATAATGAACGATCTTTTTAACATTCTCATTTTCAGCAAAGACTATAATCAGGGAGCTATCATCCAGGACTATATAAAGGCTATTGGATACAACTCACAAGTATTCGATCAGGAAGAAGCGGCATATGAGGGATTCCTTTCCAGAAATTTCACACTCTGTATTATCAACCACGATATAGACACGAAAGAAACACGGACATTGGCAGCCATGATCAAAAGTTCGGAAAATATCATCCCTGTCGTTTTCTTGTGTGAACATCCGACGAGAGAAGAAATAGCATTGCTGTTTTCGTTCCATGCAGACGATGTGATACGCAAACCTCTTGACACAGATATCTTACAAGCCCGGATTAAAGCAGTACAAAGCCGTTACCAGCCCCAACGCAAGAAAGAGGTCAGGACTTATATTTTCGGAAAATTCAAATTCGACTTGCAAAAACAGATCTTGTCCATAGAAGGCAAAACAACCAAGCTGACAACCAAAGAGGCCGATTTGCTTACGTTGCTGTGCCAACACGCAAACAATATGGTAGACAGGATGCACGCCCTGCAGATCATATGGAGAAGCGATAACTATTTCAGCGCCCGCAGCATGGATGTTTATATCACCAAATTACGCAAATTATTGCAAGATGATCCTACCATCAAAATAATAAACGTTCACGGAAAAGGTTATAAATTATCAACACACGAAAATGACAATTGAACATTTCACCTTATTTCTAATTGTTATGGCAGCTGTCGCCGCCATCGTCTTCATAGCCCTTTATTTCGTCGAAGCCGGTTATGGAATGTTGTTCGATAAAAAATGGGGACTTCCGATACCGAACAAGATCGCTTGGATTTGCATGGAAGCGCCGGTTTTTATCGTCATGTTTTTGTTATGGAACGGATCAGAACGACAGTTCGAGACAGTACCGTTCCTGATATTCTTATTTTTCGAACTGCATTATTTCCAACGATCTTTTATTTTTCCTCTGTTGATAAAAGGCAAAAGTAAAATGCCGGCAGGCATCATGCTTATGGGAATCACCTTTAACCTCCTGAACGGTTATATGCAGGGAGAATGGATTTTCTACTTAGCACCGCAGGATATGTATACGAAAAGCTGGCTGCACAGCCCTCAATTTATAGTCGGGACAATCTTGTTCTTCACCGGCATGGCAATCAATATCCAGTCAGACCATATTGTCCGCCACCTCAGAAAGCCTGGCGACACGAACCATTATCTGCCTAAAAAAGGCCTGTTCAAATATGTGACATCAGCCAACTACTTTGGCGAAATCGTGGAATGGTGCGGATTTGCAATCCTGACCTGGAGTGCAAGCGGAGCTGTTTTCGCTTGGTGGACATTTGCAAACCTTGTACCTCGCGCAAACACCATCTACCATAAATACAAAGCGATGTTTGGTAACGAACTGGAAAACCGTAAACGGGTTATTCCTTTTATATATTGAATGATTAACTCATAATAGATATGGAAAAAGAATCTATACTGTTCACTCCCGGTAAAATCGGGCCGTTGACCCTGAGAAACCGGACGATACGGGCGGCTGCATTTGAAAGCATGTGCCCAGGAAACGCGCCTTCCGACATGTTATATGACTACCATAAATCGGTTGCCTCCGGCGGGATCGGTATGACGACTTTGGCCTATGCGGCTGTTACGCAAAGCGGACTTTCTTTCGAACGTCAGCTCTGGATGCGCCCAGATATCATCCCCGGATTAAAACGCATCACCGATGCCATCCACAAAGAAGGGGCGGCTGCCTCCGTACAACTCGGACATTGCGGAAACATGTCTCACAAAAACATCTGCGGGTGCAGGCCTATCTCCGCATCCAGCGGTTTCAATATCTATTCCCCTACCCTTGTCCGTGGAATGAAACCTTCCGAAATCACAGCTATGGCAAAAGCGTTCGGACAAGCAGTTCATCTGGCGCGCGAAGCCGGAATGGATGCAGTGGAAATACATGCCGGTCACGGCTATCTGATCAGCCAGTTTCTTTCTCCCTATACCAATCATCGGAAAGACGAATATGGCGGTAGCTTGCAAAACCGGATGCGCTTTATGAAAATGTGCATGGACGAAGTGATGAAAGCTGCCGGTCAGGATATGGCAGTGTTGGTAAAGATGAATATGCGCGACGGCTTCAAAGGAGGAATGGAGCTTGATGAGACACTTGAAGTGGCTCGTACCCTGCAGAACGAATGCGGGGCACACGCTTTGATCCTTAGCGGTGGCTTCGTCAGCCGTGCCCCGATGTATGTGATGCGGGGTTCCATGCCGATTCATACGATGACGCATTATATGCCTTTCGGCTGGCTACCGCTCGGAGTCAAAATGGCAGGACGGTTCATGATCCCGTCTGAGCCGTTCAAAGAGGCTTACTTCCTGGAAGATGCCCTAAAATTCAGGGCGGCATTGAAAATGCCACTTGTCTATGTAGGCGGTCTGATCTCACGCGAGAAGATAGACGAGGTCTTGAACGACGGTTTCGAATTCGTGAGTATGGCACGTGCCTTGCTGAACGATCCGTCATTCGTAAACAAGATGAAGGAAGACAAACATGCCCGTTGTGACTGCGGACATAGCAACTATTGCATCGCCCGCATGTATTCCATCGAAATGGCATGCCACAAACATATTCAGAACTTGCCCAAAAGCATTGTCAAAGAAATAGAGAAATTAGAATATAAGTAATGGAAAAAGGATTAGCCATCATAACCGGTGCCGACGGAGGCATGGGACAAGTAATCACGGCAGCCCTCGCAAAAGAAGGCTATCCGGTGATTATGGCTTGCCTCGATCCGGAAAAAGCAGCCTCCCTATGTAACCGGATCCAGCAAGAAACCGGTAACACCCAGATAGAAGTGCGATCTCGCTTCCCTTTCATCCGTAAACAATTTCACCGGTCAATTATTAAAAGAAGGACGTCCCGTCAGCCGCTTGATGAACAATGCCGGCATCCTGACAACTCCGGTACGCAAAACAGAAGACGGGCTGGAAACAATCGTAAGCGTCAATTATGTGGCTCCCTACATGCTCACCCGCCAGTTATTACCATTAATGCAACCAGGATGCCGTATTGTAAATACAGTGTCCTGCACGTATGCCATCGGCCGGATCGAACCGGACTTCTTTGAAAAAGGAAGGAACGGACGCTTTTTCCGCATTCCAGTATATAGCAATACCAAACTGGCGTTGTTATTATTCACCCAAGAACTTGCCGAACGACTGCAAAACCAAGGCATTACCATAAATGCCTCAGCCCCAGGAATCGTCAGTACGAACATGATCACGATGCAAGCCTGGTTCGACCCGCTTACCGATATCTTGTTCCGCCCCTTTATCAAAACACCGGTCCAAGGCGCGGCGACCGCCATCCATCTGGCTCTTTCGGCGAAAGATAGAAACGGTTGTTGCTATGCCAATTGCAAAAAGAGGAATGTGTCAGAACGCATCCGGCATCATGCACAGCAAAAACAACTTTGGGACGATACGGAAATCTTGCTCCGGCAAAAAGGAATCCGGTTCTGAACCGGCATGCACTTTTAGTTTCATACCGATGAAACTCCTATTCCATGCCTATGAAACTTCCGTTCCATGCCGAGGGAATTTCAGTTTCATGCCTATGAAACTGAAAATTCATGCAGACAAGATTTTGCAGATATAAATATAAATCGTACCTTTGCACCGCTTTTAACCCCCGTACGTGTGATGGGAAATTAGAAAGCATAAACATCTAATTTTGAGTAACACAAAAATTAAAACAAAATGAAGACATTTCAATTAGAAGGAAAGTCAAGAGAAGTAGCCGCTACTTCTGCAGACCAGAAGAGAGCTTTGAAAGCTATGCGTAAAAACAACGAAATTCCTGCTGTACTGTACGGCGGCGAAAAAGTATCTCATTTCACCATCACAAAAGACAGTGTTCGTAACTTGGTTTACAGCCCTGAAATTTTTGTTGTTGAACTGACGATTGACGGCAAGAAGACAATGGCTATCGTTAAAGATATCCAGTTCCAGCCTGTAACCGACGCTATCCTGCACATGGACTTCTTGGAAGTGTCAGAAAACAAACCGGTAGTAATGGAAGTTCCGGTTGTTTTGGAAGGTCACGCAGAAGGTGTTAAAGCCGGTGGTAAACTGAACTTGCAGATGAGAAAGTTGAAGGTAAAAGCCCTTTACACAGCAATTCCTGAGAAATTGTTTATCAATGTCGATCACCTGGGATTAGGCAAGACTATGCAGGTTGGTGCATTACACTTCGAAGGCCTTGAACTGATGAACGCCAAGAACGCTGTTGTTTGCGCCGTTCAGTTGACTCGTGCCGCTCGTGGTGCTCAGGCTAAGGCATAATAAAATTATTATTCCTAAATAATGTAAGGGGAGAATATTCAACAGAGTATTCTTCCCTTTATTATATACTAAAAAACAACATAACAATGAAATATCTGATAACAGGACTTGGAAATATCGGTTCCGAATATTTAGGAACCCGCCATAACATCGGATTCCGCGTTGTAAATGCATTGGTAGAAGATGCCGGAGTTCCTTTCACGGAAGAACGTTACGGTGCAATCGCACGGAGGCGTATCAAGAACTGTGAGTTGATCATACTGAAGCCGAACACATTCATGAACCTGAGCGGCAATGCCGTCCGCTACTGGTTGCAGAAAGAAAACATTCCGGTAGAGAATCTGTTAGTCATAGTGGACGATCTGGCACTCCCCTTCGGGACACTCCGCCTGAAACCGAAAGGCAGCGATGCCGGACACAACGGATTGAAAAACATCCAACAGTTGTTAGGCACACAAGAATACAGCCGCCTTCGTTTCGGTATCGGCAGTAATTTCCCTCGTGGAGGACAGATCAACTATGTGCTTGGCAAGTTCCCACCGGAAGAGCTCCAGGAAATGCCGGAAAAGATAAAACGGGCGGTAGAAATCATCAAAAGCTTCTGCCTGGCCGGCGTACAGAATACAATGAACCAATACAATAATAAATAAATAATAGTTCCTTGTCTACAGTTTATGAATGAAGTCCGTATAGACAAATGGATGTGGGCCACCCGCATATTCAAGACACGTACCATAGCAGCCGAGGCTTGCAAGAAAAACAGGGTGATGATAAACGGAGTCAATGTAAAACCTTCCCGTATGATCAAAGTCGGAGAAGTGATTCAGGTACGAAAGCCACCTATCACCTTTTCCTTCAAGGTACTCGATTTAACAGAACGCCGTATGGGAGCCAAACTGGTGCCTGATTATCTGGAAAACGTCACTACTCCCGACCAATACGAAATATTGGAAATGAACCGCATATCCGGATTCGTAGACCGTGCACGCGGCTTAGGCCGTCCGACCAAGAAAGACCGTCGCGAACTGGAGCAGTTTACCGATCTGGGGATGATGAACGATGGATTTGATTTCGAGTTTGACTTCGAGGATCCGGAAGACGAAGAGTAAACTCGTTTTTTCACAGCAAGGGCCGTAACTCCTTTTCAAATATTTGCCTGCTGATTATACGATAATGCGGCGAATAGGATTCTTCGAAAACCTTGCTGTGATGTTCCACATATTCTCCCCTATCCAAACGGTCTTCTATTTCTTTGCGATGAGCATCGTAATCCGGCAAGGAAAGTTCCATAGAACGGATAATAGACTCAATCCGCTGCCATTCTTTTTGCCAATCGGCAACTGTAATAGGACGGACACTGTTCACGCTCCGCTTTTTCGAAATCCTTCTTTTCTGTCGCCGAAAGACAGAGACAGAAAAGAAGGAACAAAGTCAGAAAACCGTATTTCCACATCGTTTATTTGATTACTTCTTTCAGTTTTTTGTGCAAATCCTCGCCAGTTATGTTTTTAGCGACAATCACTCCATCAGGATCCAGCAGGACATTGGCCGGAATACCACGAACCCCGTAAAGAGCCGGAATTTCCGAATCCCAATATTTCAAATCGGAAAGATGTGTCCAAGCCAGATTATCGTCGGCAATCGCTTTCATCCACTTGCTTTTATCCTTATCCAGGGAAATCCCCACAATCGTAAAGTTTTTATCTTTATATTCATTAAACGCCTTTACCACATTCGGATTCTCGCGACGACAAGGAGGACACCAGGATGCCCAGAAATCCAACAGTACATATTTACCTCTGAAATCAGAAAGCGAAACAGATACTCCCGCCGTATCTGGCAACGAAAATTCAGGAGCCACCTTCCCTATCTGCACATTTTCCAACTGCTTGATAATACCATCCAAATCTTTTACATACGGGCAACCGGCCAGTTCGGAAGAAATCTTGGCACGAGTCGCTTTCAGTTCATCCAGCGGCAACTGGTAAGTAAAGTAACGATACAGATAAAAAGCGGCGGCAGGCGAAGCCGGATACTTGGTGATCAGACTGTCTATGTCATACCCTTCTTCAAAAACCTTCTCGGCATTCTCCTGAAAGATTGTATTGACAGGAGAATTACGGACCGTAATCGTTTCGCCGTCATTACTTATCCTCACATCCATATTCGTATTTTCGACAAAGAACTGAACCGGATAATTCATATCTTCTGTTGCCAGACCAAACAATAAAGGCTGATCCACTTCTCCCTTAAAAGTAAATTTTCCCTCTTTTAATTCTGCCGTATCGACATCAAAAAACATCTTATTCCGGAAGGACTTGAGATAGACTTTCCCTTCCGTCCTGCCGGTCACTTCTCCATTTATCACATAACCTTTCGGTGCTTCCTGGCAACTCGCCAACATCAGGGCCACCAGGGCTGTCGCTACTAATCGTTTCATTTTTATCTGTTTCGTTTATTATTTAATCTCAGGGTGATGATATCGCCCTTTTTTCAGCGTTCCCTTTCCATATTCGATCGCACGAACCGGACAGCGGTGGATGCAAGCGACACACTGCACACAGGTATCCGTCCAAACAGGCTTCCCTGCCTGCATGCTGATCGTTCCGGTCGGACAAATCCGTTCACATAACCCACAGGAAATACAAGCATCCGTCACCCGGAAAGAATTACTTCCGATAGCCAGATGGGCAAAAAGAGGATAAATCCAGTAGCTTTTCAAACCGGGCATGCTTCCTGTATGATACAAAGCGTCCTGCCCATGCTCCCGGATCGCTTCGATAATCTCGGCCACACGTGCCGGGGCATCCTGCAGTTTCCGTTCCTCCACATCTTTGTCGTCCACATCGAAACCAGGCAGCAAGATATAGTTGTTCGGCATAATGACAGAGTATGCTGCCGTTAGCGATATCGCTCTTTTTTCCAAAGCTTTCCCGATCAGTCGATCTGTATATCCGCATTCATCTCCACAGGTAGAAATGGAATAGACCGATTGTCCAGTATATCCGTTTAAAGTCAGACGAGAGATGAAATGGGTAACAGACACCGCCGGTCCCCAGGAATGCACAGGATAGACAAACAATATCTTTTCATCCGGACGAACCGGATAGACCCAACCATCCTTTTCCTTATGCAGTTCATCTGCAATTGAAACCAACTGTTCTCCCAGCGTCTCACTCAGAGCCTTTGCCACCCAAAGAGAGTTTCCAGTTCCAGTAAAGTAAAATATCATATTCCTATTTCTGTTTCAAATACAAAAGTAAGTATAATCTAAGAATACACCTCGCATTTACCTTATTAAGAAACCTAAACGGCAACGTGATGAAGATAACAATGGGACCTTACACACGTTGTCATTCCTGCCTGAAGCCTACTTTTACCTTTGCGGAGATTTGGAGCAGACGCTTTTTATATCTTAATTTGCATTACCATAAAAACACACAATATGAAACGGACTTTACTTATTTGGGCTTCGATGGCTTGCATGACTGTTCATTCGGTCATGGCACAGGACGCAGCTGTAAACAAAATCATCGAAATCGGTCAAACGGATAATCAAGTGATGGATCATTTAGATGTACTCACCAACCGCATCGGCGGCCGTGTGATCGGCTCGAACGCATACGATAATGCAGTTGAATGGGTTGCCTCGAAATTTACGGAATGGGGACTGGAAGTAGAACTACAAGAGGCCGGCACGCTGCCGGTCGGCTTCAACCGAGGACCGTGGTTCGGCAAACTGTTGGGAGAAAACGGGACGGAACTGCATTTCGTCACTCCCTCCTACACCGCCGGAACAAAGGGTGTACAACGCGGACATGTCTTACAGGAACCGCTTACCCAAAGCGAGTTCGACCGCATGAAAGGACAACTAAAAGGGGCTTGGGTGCTGATCAACGGGAAGAATGTCGGCTGGCCGGTCGACCGGTCCGCCAAAGGCGACTCCATCCGTGCCGCCATCATTTCCGAAAACAACGAAACGGCCAAAAAGAACCGCCAGATCATGGAGGATAACTGGCGCAACAATACCGACAACCCGCTGCTACCATTGAAAGAGGATGTCCCAGCCTTGTTCTACAAACAGATGTGCGAAGCCGGCGTATTGGGTTTTATCCAATCGGCCACCGTCCCTTTGCGTGCCCTCTATGACAAGGCAATCATACACGATCCGACTTTCACGTTTGACAACCTGCCGGAAGTCTGCGACATCAAGTTAGACGAACACCAGTATGCGGCCATCAAGCAGATGGTAAAGGAACGCCGCACCTTCTTCCTTGAGTTCGATATCCGTAACCATTTTCGTATGGGACCGGTAAAATACTATAATGTGATCGGTAAGATCAAAGGCTGTAAATATCCGGACGAGTATGTGATGGCGAGTGGTCATCTGGACGCGTTCGACGTGGCGACAGGTGGCGTGGACTGCGGTTCCGGCGTCACTCCGGTGATGGAAGCGGCCCGCATGATCATGAAATCCGGTGCGAAGCCTAAACGGACGATGTTATTCTGTGCTTTTGCTGGCGAAGAATTCGGATTGTTAGGTTCTACAGCCTGGGTGAAAGCCAATAAAGATAAGTTAGATAAAATCTCCAACTTGTTCAACCGCGACGGAGGCCCGACACCTCCCGTCGGACTCAATGTTCCGAAAGCGATGTATCAGGACTTCGTGAAGATATGCGCGCCCGTCAAGAAGATCCATCCCGACTATCCGTTCGAAGTGAAAGAAGCCGGCCCATTCACCAAACCTGCCAAACCTGCCGGTACGGATGCATCCGTTTTTGCTGTCGAAGCAGTCCCGGCCATCGCCTTCAACGAAAAGGACATCAAAGGATACAACTTCAACTACGGTGAGATCTGGCACACCGAACGCGACACTTACAGCAAAAGCATCCCGGAATATCAGGAACATGCCGCTACAGTAATGGCGATCGTGACGCTGGGAGTAGCCAACTTGGAGCATCTGCTGTCAAGAGAAGGATTGTATAAATAAAACTTCAGAAAGGAATAACAAACCCATAGCTTTACAGAAGCTAACCCTATGCGTTAGTATCCATAAAGCTATGGGTTTGCGATATTTTTCGTACCTTTGCCCATTCAAAAGCAAATTAATAGGTATATAAGATATGATAACGGTTAACAATCTGGACGTACAGTTCGGAAAACGTATCCTGTTTCAGGATGTCAATATGAAGTTCACGCCGGGCAACTGCTACGGTATCATCGGGGCTAACGGCGCCGGTAAATCAACATTCCTCCGTGTTATCAGCAAACAGCTGGATCCTACACGCGGAACAGTGTCTTTAGGACCGGGTGAACGCCTTTCCGTATTGAGTCAGGACCACTTCGCATTTGATGAATACACCGTAATGGACACAGTGTTGATGGGACACACCACCCTTTGGGAGGTGATGAGCGAGAAAAACGCCCTGTATGCAAAACCTGATTTCAGCGATGCCGACGGTATCCGCGTATCGGAACTGGAAGAGAAGTTCGCCGAGATGGAAGGCTGGAATGCCGAAAGTGATGCCGCCGCCCTCTTGAGCGGCTTGGGTATCGCGGAAGAATTCCACTACACGCTGATGAAGGACATGAGCGGTAAGCAGAAAGTACGTGTCCTGCTGGCACGCGCCCTCTTCGGACAGCCTGATAACCTGTTGCTGGACGAGCCGACCAACGACCTCGACCTTGAAACCGTCATGTGGCTTGAAAACTATCTGGCGAACTTCGAACACACCGTGTTGGTTGTCAGCCACGACCGTCACTTCCTCGACTCTGTCTGTACGCATACGGTAGATATCGACTTCGGTAAACTGCAGATGTTCGCCGGAAACTATAGCTTCTGGTACGAATCCAGCCAGTTAGCACTCCGCCAGCAGCAGAACCAGAATAAGAAAGCGGAAGAAAAGAAGAAAGAATTGGAAGAGTTCATCCGCCGTTTCAGTGCCAACGTAGCGAAGTCTAAACAGACAACCAGCCGCAAGAAGATGTTGGAGAAACTGAACATCGAAGAGATCAAGCCTTCTTCACGACGCTATCCGGGTATCCTGTTCACGCCCAACCGCGAACCGGGCAACCAGATATTGGAAGTAAAGGGGCTGACAAAGTCCATCGACGGGAAAGTCCTTTTCCAGGACCTCAACTTCAACGTGGAGAAAGACGACAAGATCGTATTTATCAGTCACGACCCGCGTGCGATGACCGCCCTTTTCCAAATCATCAACGGAGAAGAAAAGGCCGATGCCGGAACGTACCAATGGGGACAAACCATCACGACGACCTATCTGCCGCTCGACAACTCCAAGTATTTCAACTCGGATTATAACCTGATCGACTGGCTGAGCCAGTTCTCGCCCGACACGAACGAGGTCTTCCTGAAAGGCTTCCTCGGACGTATGCTGTTTTCCGGCGAAGAGCTGTTGAAGAAAGTGAGTGTACTTTCCGGAGGTGAAAAGATGCGTTGTATGATCTCCCGCATGATGTTGACGGATGCCAACTGTATCATCCTCGACACGCCGACCAACCATCTGGATTTGGAATCCATCCAAGCGTTCAACAACACATTGCAGTCATTCAAAGGAAACATCCTGTTCTCCAGCCATGACCACGAGTTCATCCAGACGGTTGCCAATCGCATCATCGAGCTGACTCCGAACGGCATCATCGACCGTATAATGGAATACGACGATTATATTACCGATCCGATGGTTGCCGAGCTGAGAGAAAAGCTTTATAAATAAACAAGCATCGATAACTTTCCAGAAGAAAAACCAGATATGTGGATGACATATATCTGGTTCTTTCTCTGATACCTTCCCTGTATATGAAAAAAAGAATCCTCTTCCTCCTTACCCTATATTTCATGTGGTTACCATTATTGGCAATCCAGAAGCCTGTGTTTATGCTGTACCACCATGCCTTAGCGAGCGGATGCTCGCTAATCGATTACCTTAAGGTAATTACACACGGGTTACTGTTGGACTGTACGATAGCCGGCTATCTGACGGCGTTACCTTTGCTGATGACGTTAGTTTCGGTATGGTTGCCGGGGTCTTTTTACAGGAAACTGCTGAAAGGATATTTCGGAATCATGGCGGTATTGATCGCAGCGATCTTTTCCGTGGATGTGGCTTTATACGGCTACTGGGGATTCAGACTGGATGCGACTCTTTTCTTCTATCTTCAATCACCCGGTGATGCGATGGCAAGCGTACCGCTGGGACAGTTCTTCGCCCAGTTACTGATGTTTGCCGTATATGCTTTCGGGATATATTGGACGTTGAAAAGGTTTATCGTTCCGCTCTTCCCTGAAACACTGGTGCGGAAACGGTTGGGCGGAAGCCTTATCATTATCCTGTCAGGAGGGATACTCTTCATTCCGATACGAGGAGGCGTAACGACTTCGACGGCGAACGTGGGGATGGTATATTTCAGCCAAAACCAATTCCTCAACCATTCGGCAATCAATCCTTGTTTCAGCCTGATCGCTTCACTTAGCAAGCAACAGGATTTTGCGGCACAGTTCAATTTTTTCCCGGAAGAGGAAAGGAAGGAGGTAATGGATACTTTGTCTCCGCACTCGACGCGGGGACGCAAAGGGACGAATCCCGCAGATGCAGATTTACAGCAAAAGCCTCTGCAATCCCTTCTCAATACCTCACGACCGAATATATTGATTATCCTGATGGAAAGTTTCTCGGCAAACGCGATCGGAGCGGTCGGCGGAGATTCCATCATCACGCCTAACCTGAACCGATTGAGTCGGGAAGGAGTACTTTTCACAAACATGTATGCCAATTCATTCCGGACAGACAGAGGAATCGTTTCGGTGTTAAACGGATATTTGGCACAGCCGACCACTTCCATCATGAAGTATCCGGCAAAAAGCCAAACACTCCCCTCTATCGCCAAAACTCTGACAAACGAAGGATATGTTGCCGACATGCTGTACGGAGGCGATATCAACTTTACCAATATGCAGAGTTATTTCTTCAGTTCCGGTTACAGCCGGATCACGGCAGACCGTGACTTTCCGCTCACCAGCCGCTTGAGTAAATGGGGAGCGAACGACGATATTACGTTCCGCCACCTGTACGAAGACATCAAAAACCGGGACAACCAAGCTCCCTGGCTCAGCACTTTCCTGACGTTAAGCAGCCATGAGCCGTTTGAAGTTCCCTACCACCGGTTGGACGAAATGGGGCTGTATCCGAACTCGGTTGCCTTCACGGACAGTTGTATCGGCAACTTCATAGACAAATTGAAAGAATTGCCTGTATGGAAAAATACGCTGGTTATTTTCGTTTCCGACCACGGATATCCTTATCCGAAAGATGTGGTCAACTATGAACCTCGCCGCTACCATATACCGATGCTTTGGATCGGCGGTGCGGTGAAAGAACCTGTCGTGATTGACAAATTAGCCAATCAGACGGATCTTGCCGCCACCCTATTGAACCAGTTAGGGATCGATCACGACACTTTCACTTTCAGCCGGAACATCCTAAGTCCCGATTATCCGGAATATGCATTCTATACTTATTCTAACGGATTCGGGTTTATCGACAGCACCGGTATATCCGTCTATGACAACGAAGGGAACAAACCTCTGATCGAAGCCCCCCGAAAAGGCAGTGACTTGCGACTCCGCAAAGGAAAGGCACTCCTGCAAACCTTGTATGACGATTTAGGGAACCGATAGCCTTTTTATTGCATTCTGCATAAGTTTTACAGGAATACTGCAATGCCTACGCAGAATGCAATGGTGATCCCCACGCTTACTCCTCTTGCTTCTCTTCCGTCAACAGCTTGCCATCATCATCCCAAGTACGCCAAATGCCGCTTTTCCTTCCTTTAGCATAAAACATTTCGAAACGAAGAATGCCTTTATCGTTCCACACCCGCCAAGGTCCGTCTTTTTGCCCATCTTTATAGGAAGCAATACCGGTCAGTTGCCCGGCTTCGTTATAAGTACGCCATTCTCCATGAAAAATGCCGTGATAGTAAGAACGGACTTCCGCAATCTTTCCATCAGGATAGTAAATCACATAAGTTCCTTCGGGACGGCCGTCTTTGAGGAAAAGCTCCATCTTCAACATACCATCATCGTAAAACTCGGTATAGCGGCCAGTGTAAGGAGTTGTTTGAGACTCGTCCGTATAATACTGGCCTTCACTAAGGAACAAGTCCTGCGCCTGGATTGCCAGGGCAGAACTTGCCAATAATGTTGATGTCAATAATAATCTCTTTATCATCTTTTTAATATTCAGTGTTCTGAGGATCCCAGTTCGTCCAACCGGCTGTCCAATCGTTTGTTCCATCAAAAGCTCCTTTGTAAGTTACTTTTTCAAAGAAGCTGTTATCCAAGACTTCATCAACAAATTCGGCTCCTTGTACGGCAGAAGCAACGACAGAAGAATAGTCACCGTCTTTTGAAATAATTTCGTTGGTGGTTGCCAAAGTAGTATTGTTACCAGCGCGGTTGAAGAAGTTCTCGCTTACCTTTTCGTCATCGTAGAAGTTCTTCCACATACCGGCAAAGATTACATTCTTAACGGCGATACCATCATTTGCCGTACCTTTCTTATCCGTTGCACGAAGTCCGTAAGGCCATCCCGTGAATACGGAGTTGTAGACATTCAAACTCGAATTACGGCGCAGGTGCATGGCAGCCTGGAATTTACCTCCTTTGGCTCCATTAGCGGCATCGGCTGTCTTTGCTTCAACCTCGGCTTGTGTCATATCAGAAACCTTTCCATAGAACGGACCGATCAAAGTCACGTTGGAGAAGACAGGCTTCGTAAGCGGGGTATTGGAAGAACCACTTGCATCATTATCGGATTCGAAGCCGTTAGAGTCGGAAGTATCAGCGATGTCCTTGTCACGCACAACAGAAACTGCAAGTTACCCGTATAGCCGTAATCGGTATCGAAATCATCGTCCCAACCTTTGTAAGCAACCAAATGCTTAGCATTGACCGTTCCACCGAACCATTCATACGAATCGTCATTAGAATAAGACACCTGTACGAACTCCACTTCCGTACCACTACCGACACCACCGAATGTCAGACCGTTGATCTCCTTGTCGGGTTCCAAAGGATAGCCAGCAAATTCAATACGGACATATTTCAACTTACCAGAGCTTTCACCATTAAATTCATCGGAGGTCGTGTTACCATATTCCGTTCCGGGTCCACCCTCGATAACCGGTCTTTTTGTCTGGTTTACACGAGCATTACCGCAGATAATCAAACCTCCCCAGTCTCCCGTCGCACGCTTGCCCGGTTCTTTATCGGAAGTAAAGACGATCGGTTTGTCAACCGTACCTTCAGCCATGATCTTCGCACGGTTCGATAATCAAAGAGGCAGCCTTTTCACCGGAAGAAACAGATATACCCTTGATAACCGTTCCTGCTTCGATTGTCAACGTAGCACCCGGTTTTACATAAACAAAGCCTTTCATATAGTTCTTATCTGCAGCATTCAGCGTAAGATCGGATGTTATCTCTCCCTCCAAGATCACTTCTTTGGAAGACGGAGCATCATTAGAAACAGTCACAGCACAAGTTGCCGTCTTATTGCCATCTTTTGTCGTAGCGGTGATCGTAGCAGTACCCTCGGTAGCCCCTGTCACCTTACCGGCATCTACTGTTGCCACCTTTTCATCGGAGGAACTCCATGTTATCGTTTTATCCGTTGCATCGTCCGGAGTAATGGTGGCAGACAATGTCACGGACTCGCCAACCTTGACAGTTGCAGTCGTAGGACTTACGGCAACAGCCGATACAGCTATAGAGCCATCAGGCTTGTCATCATCACTACAAGATACAGTTCCAAACATAACGGCCAACGCACATACAGAGGCCAAACCTTTCAATAGAAATCTGTTCATAATAAAAACATTTTGTTTGTAATAGAGATATATTCTAATTCACTTTAAAACTTGAGGGAAACACCGACATTAATATCCACTCCCGGACGGTAGCTGCGTACCAACTGTTCACGTTCACGCTTGCCGCCGTTCTTGTCCGTCAACTTCACGAACTGTTTGTATTCGATTTTAGAGTTCAGCATATCCTGAATCCCAGCTTTGATCTCGACAGCTTTGCCGATCTTCTTCGAAAAAGTCAAATCCAGGGAATTACGAGGCATCTCATATATGTCGGGAATATCTTCATTCTGGTCCTGCATCGGGACACCGACCGACTCGATGCGCTTCCCGATACGGTTGTAAAGTAGCGAAGCGGAGATTCCCTTGTCATCGTGCTGATAAAACAGACCGGCATTCACCAGATAAGGAGATTGACCCGCCAATGGCCGGTCACGCTCAGGCGCTCCTTCCTCAAAGCGGACACGGCTATGGATAAAGGCGGCATTACACACCAAGCTCAACCCTCTTAATCCGATAAAGTCAAGGCTTTTCTTCATATCCAACTCAATGCCGAACGTCTCGGCATTCTTCGCATTGTGATAGGTATATTGTAAACCGGAACCCGCCTCGTTATAGGTTTCCTCGATCGGATCCTTGAAACGTTTGTAGAATGCACCGACTGTTATCATCTCGCCGGATGCCGGATAGAATTCATAACGCACCTCCAGATTGTCCGCATAAGCATTCTTCAATTCGGTATTACCGACTATATTCGCATCCCGCTCGAAATTAAAATACACATATGGTACTACCTCACGGAACTCCGGCCGGTTGACCGAACGGCCGTAAGCAGCACGCACAAGGTGTTTCGCAGACAGGTTGTAAGAGATATTGACGGAAGGGAAAAAATCGCTCGTCCGGTTATCCAAGTGAACAGGAGTCGTACCGTCTGAACTGTAACCATCCATTTTAAGGTTATAATATTCCATACGGACACCGATATTGGCATTCAGCGCCTCCCCGTAGTTCAACTTGGCAGAGACATAAGCGGCTCCCAAGATATTTTCGGAAGTATAGGAGTCGCTGTTCGTCGTCGTCTCACGCATCCATATCCTGACTGCCGAAATGTTCTCATCACAGAACAGCCCCGTATAATCCCAATCGGCATACCGGTCATACCCTTTACCTAACAGATTGTAACCGAATCGGCGAGCATCGAACGTACGACTCTTATATTCTCCATAGACACCACCGTCAAGAACAGGGGCGAACTTGTCGGAGACAGTGAACTTATGTTCATAATTGGCAGCGAGCGAAACACCGTGATCCTTCAAGTCCTGGTAATAGCGCATCGGATCGGAGACGTAATAATTCGGTAAGTCCGTCTTCGTCTCGTCGAGGATGGAATTGACGATCTTGCGGTCCGGTTCCCGATAGGCAGCAAAAGCATAGCCGGCAGTCCAGTCCACTTTGTTGATATCCTCCTGTAACGTATGCGTGCCGCCAAGCTGCCCTGAAGAGGTCGTACGTCCGGTATAAAGGGATTCCCACTTGCGGATCGCCTTGTCAGAATAAAAGTTCATCCCTTCCCTCTGTGTCAGGGCGGAAACACCACGCTGGCTGAAAAAGTT